>JDSF01000028.1_pt1 | contig 134292 bp, 134 predicted proteins | sample 199441 | NCBI WGS metagenome assembly JDSF01 (sample SAMN02592751, study PRJNA231836) | bioreactor metagenome | isolation source: continuous culture bioreactor denitrification-DNRA | place: Germany: Bremen
TCATACACGTACCATTTGATGACTTAAACATGATGCAAAGAAGTAAGTTTGATGGTTTAGTGGATACTCATCTAAAGAAAGATATTGTACCGGATAGGATAGATGGGGAAGATGCTATTGATTTGATAATCGATGGTACTAGGGGTAATACAAAGTTTAGTAGAGACCAACTTGACTATCTTGAGAGCTTTAAAGAATCGAAAAAGTTTAGTGAACTTTTGTCCACCCATAACATTACAGAGACTGAATTACATGTTATTATAATGACTAAAGTAGATGACTTAACAGATGCTGAAAAAGTTGCTATTAAAGCTTTCAGAGATGCAGTTCCAGACCCAACATCTGATACATTACTTCAAAAAGTTATTTCAATTAATGATATAGATAATTACTTAAAAGAAGTAGATCCATATACAGAGATAGGTGGATGTGTAGCAAAAGCTGAAGATGTAAAACATCTATCCAACCCAGCTGATGTATATGATTCTTTAAGGCTTGATTATCCTGGTACAAGCTTTTATAAAGATGGTGATTATGCTGTGATAAGATTTAAAACGGATGAAGTAAGCAAATTAGATATTCCATACTCAAATAAAATATCAAATGTATCAGCTAAATCAAATATTAGTTATCCTCAGACAGGCAATGGATTCACATCTGCCAGAGATGGAAGCTTAATTCCAGAATTTGAAGCAAGTGTATATATGAAACCAAAAGATGGTGCAGAGCTTTACAAAGTTTCAGATGGTATTGAAGTACTAGTTGGTGTATACGATGGTAAAAAGAAAAGATTTGTACCTGTTTCAGTAAATTAGGAGGTTAAAATGTTAAGAAATGATATTTTTTGTATTTATAAGGGTCAAGAATTTAGTTTTGTAAGCTTGTCAGATGAAAAAGCTGAGATTGTTACTGATGATATTGAAAAGATAGACGCTAGCTTTCTTAAATATGATAATACTTTATATTATAAGCAAGTTTCGTTATCTGACTTATCACAAGTATATAGCGTTAATAGTTATGGTGTTTATGATGGTGAGATTTTTCCTATAGTTCGTTCACAAGGTGATTGCTATGAGTTAACCGCTACAGAACAATTAACAGCGTTTACTTATAAAATGAAATGCACCAATAAAAATGAATACTCTATGCTTGTACCAAAAGATGAAGTTGAGGTGTTTGAGGAGAAAAAAGAGATTGAGCAATATGCATGCTCTAAAACCACTAGAGATAATAAAAAGGTAAATGGGATAGAGTAGGTAGGGTGGGGGGGAGATGTTAAAAAATCTTAGGTGTGCTAACAGAGCATTAGAAAAGAGGTTAGAATGACTAAGGATGAATTTATAAGAAGAATCGATACTGAAAAAAATAGAAATGGGTTAATATATTATGGTTCTTGATAGTTTAACTGATGAATCACTTGTTATGGGTTGCTACTATGATCAGAATGTTTGGAAATATATGAAACACGATTACGAGGTGGCTACTTCATTATTAATGAAATTGAGGATGAAAATGAAGCATTTGACTATTTTTATGAGTTGCTATTAAGTAGACATAGATATTTAGCACAAAATTAATTTTTGTGGTGGAATTGAATAAATATAGTTAATTCCATCACTGTTTTTTTTATATGTTATTTTGATAGGTTAATAACCTTATAAAAGAATGATTTTCTTTGATTTATCAAATGGTACGCATAGAGACTTAGTCAAATATAGGCTAAGTCTCTATACATATAAGCTTTTCCCAAGAAGATGGGTATCGAGGTAATGGATTAAATCCTAATTAAAACAAGATATTATTTTTTGCGATATAGTTTACTGGCAATATATGATTATACATGAATTTTATTGTGATAGTTCTTAAGATATATTATAATGTATTCATTGGGGAAATAAGAAGAATGATTAGACAAGAGGGATTAATTTGAATATAAATGCGCTTAATATACTTATTTGGATTTTATCAGCGTTCTTTTTTTTATTAAATACATTAATAATTGCTTATGGCAAAAGAATTATAAAACAGAAAAAATGGCTATTAGATATTGCTAATTTATTATTATTGGCATATTTTTTTTACGGAAGCATTTAATTCTAAAATATCTTTGCAATATATTTTTACTAGCTGTTATGATTATACTTTTTTTTACGTATTGTTATTGGATTTTTTTACTGGTTCTGAGTATAAAGTGTATGTTAATAATAAAGGTATTTTACTCAAAAGTATCGATAATGCAATATCCTCAGTAATGACTATTAAGGCAGTTCAACAGGAAAAGGAAGAGAGTACCTTATTTATTCTTGGAGAATCGAATAATAAAATTCAAGTAAAAGATGTTGATGAAAAAAAATCATACATCATTAAATTTAAAAAAATGGACTCATTATGATTTGAAAAAAGCAAATACTTGTTCAAATAAGTGATGAACTCGATCAATATGATAGTTTTCCCGTCAATAAGGCAAAAGTAACGTTGCAAATTGTATCAGCCATACTATTGATGATAATAGGCTTATTTGCAACAAGTTATATTGTTATGGAAAATAAACAAATTGATTTTGAGAATGAAAAAGTACCCAATGAACTTTATTTTATAAAAAAGGATTTTAGTTATACACATGAAGATGGGATAGAAAGCATTCATGAGCATTTGCAAAATACATATAACTATACAGCTGTAAAAAAAAACATATGATCAAGTAATGGAACGAACCCAATTTGTATTTGAATATGGTTATAAAGAAATTTATGTTGGACATGATCGGATGTATATATTTGTTAAAGATACAGAAATTAGGAATAAATCTATTTTTCATTGGATATCTTGGAGACTCCATCATATTTATGATAAGAAAAAAGGGAGTTACTATGCAGCTTACTGCACTGATGAGTTATATAACATAATAAAAGGTATTGTAGAAGATTAAATGCAAACTTGATACGTTAAAAAACACAGGTGATAGTTCCTGTGTTTTTGATTCTGCCAAAAAAAATGGAAGATAATACAAAATAATTATACCATCTTAGCGAAAAGTTATGTATAATAAAAGTAAATAGTAAAAAATGACCATTTTAGGAGATGGTTTAATGAACCATATTTTAGTTGTGGAAGATAATGAAATCTCTAGGAAGAACTTAGTTGATGTTCTTAAAGAGAATTTCAGTAACATCCGCATATATCAAGCAGGAACAGGTGCTGAAGCCAATAAGGTATTACGTAACGTACAGATAGATTTGTTTTTTTTAGACATTGAGTTACCGGATACCAATGGTATGAAGATAGCAGAGACCATTAGGTCAATGAAACAGTATGAGCTAGCGTATATTATTTTTTATTACAACGCATCTATCTTTTTTTACCAAGGGCTGTACAAGAATATCATTGTTATGATTTTATAGAGAAACCTTTCAGTAGGGATAAAGTTATTAATGCAGCGGACAAGCTTTTGAGAGGGATAACAAAAGTGAAAGTCCAAGAAAAAAAAAGAGCCATATATAGCTATTCAATTAAAAGGCATCATACATAAGGTGTTTCTCAAAAATATATATTTTGCAGAATCATCTAGGCGAAAATTGAATCTACATACGGATCAAGGGAAAATAGTTGTACCGACCATGACCTTCAAAAGAGTGTTAGAACTTATTGAAGGTACTGGAGTAGACTATTTTGTTAGAACACACAGAAGTTATGTGGTCAATACGAACCATATAAAAAAGATTGAAAAGAGAAAGAATTTAGCGTGGGATATTTACTTCTATGGGTATGACGAAATTGCATTGGTAGGGGACAAGTATAGTACCGATGTGATTAAGAGAATAGAAGGGGGCAAGTAGAATGGAACTGGTCTATGAACTGGTTTGGATTGTATTGATGAATATGCTAGAATTGAGTGCAATTGTACTTGTTTTGCGCAAACTTAATAAGCAAATCCTCACTAAACATAGTCATATGGCAATGTTAGTCTTAGTGCTATCAACAATGGTTTGTTGTATGGTATATTTTAACGTGCCGTTAATAGAAATTATAGTACCACTCATATTAATTTTGATTTTAAAGTGGATATCAGAAGTATCGATGAAGAAATTAATAGTACTATATGTTATCGATATGACCTATATTATGATATATCAAATCATAATAACATCAACTTTAAAACTCATGGGGGTTACAGGGAATAATTTTTATATTGCAATAGCAAGTAATATAATCTTATTTGTTATAGCAGCATTTACTTATCAGTATATTCCAATTGATAAAGTAGTACCATTGATCGATCGATTTGAAACAATAATATTTTGGTTAGTTTCTTTAATAGGTATACCACTAACCGTATATCTTATTGCTTGGAAAGTAGATTATAATAGTATTAATTATATATCTTTAATTGTCATAGGTATTATATTATGGACAGGAATTGTAGCATTGGTTTTCAAAGAATTATTTCAGATTAAACAGAGAGAAAAAGCTAATGAGATTTATATGGAATATAATCCAATGTTAGAAAGCTTAATTAATGATGTTAAGGCTAAACAACATGATATTAAAAATCAATTGCATGCAATATATGGTATTGCAGAAAGAAATGGCGATGATGAACTTACAAAATATCTTCAATCAATAATAAGTGGTTACCAATTTCATCATGATGATGCATTATTAAACACAGGTAGCAACATCGTAAGTTCAATATTATATAGTAAAAAAAATAAAAGCGATGAATAACAATATTAACTTTGAAGTTAACTGTCATTCACCTTTTCCCGACTATCCCATAGAAGAGTATGAATTTGTAGATATACTCGGTAATTTACTGGATAATGCTATAGAGGCATCTAATCAGAAGAGTACATTACCTAATAGAGATATACATATCAGTTTACAGAGAGAAGATATGCATAATATTATAGAAGTAAAGAACACCAGTAATCCTATGAGCATAGATCTGCTAAGTAAAATTTTTGATAAGGGATACTCGACAAAAGGTGATAACAGAGGCTTTGGATTGTATAATGTGAAAAAAATAGTGAATTCTAATAATGGAAAAATAGAAGTTTTTTATGAAGATAATCAAGTATGTTTCAAAATAATGTTTGCGAATTAGACTTATTTCTGAAGTGATTTAGGACAATTAGGCTCGCCCCAAAATAGTATACTACATCTGTTTGCAATAAAGAATGAAGCACACATAAATAAGCCGGACATAGAGACTAATAACTTATCCATTACGAAAAGCTTTTTTTTCATTTTTAACACCTCCTGCTATGATTAATTGTATTGCCTGGAGAACGATGGTCCAGATACCGATTGCTTTTAAGTGGGAATTTAGTGGTAATAATAAGATTGTTGAATAGATAGCTACCGTCATGATGGTAGCTATTATTTTATTTTTATAATAAATCCTTTTATTAGAAATAGGACGATGTTTTGAGGGCATGGGTGAATATAAGTATATGATCAACGCGCTTATTGGTATTATAGCTACATAAATTGAGGGATAATTAATGTAGTCAACAACAGGTAAAACAGTTACACTTAGGAGGAAAAAACCTAAAGTAAATGAGAAGCATCCCATAAACGTATTAAAGTGAATTCCACCACTATACGACCTAATTAGAAGTAATATAGTCAAAGCTAAGAGAAACTCTGATAGCTTGCCTACAACTCCAAAACATAAAATCAGCATAAGAAGTTTTAAGGTTTCACTAAAAAACGACTTGCATACCGTATTTTACGATTCTAATGTCTTTATGGGACATTAGATTTTTTTTGAAAAGTATGTAGGTAAAATAGTAAATAGGTCGATTGATTAACTGATCAACAAGCATTATATTCACCCTTTGTATTGATGTGTACCTACTATAACATGCCAGCTAAACAGTATCAATAAGATACGTCTTAATAGTGCTTTTTTTGAGTCCATAAATTATATAAAAGGTATTTTTGTTACATTTAGGACGGGTTTCGTGCATTTTCTTTGATTATTAGTTGTGGAAAAGATAGGAGAAGAAAAAAAAGACAAAAAAAATAGACTAGCCCATGGTAAAAACCATGGGCTAGCCTTATAAAAAAATTGAGATGTGTGGGCTAAGAAATACCTATCTAAAAGCCTCTTCGAAAATATTTTTTAAGTTCTGAATCCTTAAAAGGAGGTTGTGCTTTTATGACGCAAGACTTTATCTTAGATAGGTATGGAAGCATAATAAGCTTGGTTGTAAGTGGGTCCATGGATAAGTCTTTTAAGATGGTCATTTCATCTATGGGAGGATCGATTAGAACGATCTTTTTGGCAATGTTCTTAAGGGTAATATGCTCATTGGATTGTTTTACTTGAGCATTACTTCTATTGGTACAGTTGGTTATATAGGTAATGGATAAAGCATGTTCGGCAAGCTTCTTCATAAGATTAACTTGGGAAGTATCTAAGATGATATTAATGTAGGGATAGTAATTAAGTCTTTTCTTTAATTGAATAATGATTGGCTCTAAATCAGAAGGTGTTAGCATATGCCCCTCTACACACACGAAATGCTCCTCAATACGGTGTTCCAAGAAATATTCAAGGGTTACGGGTTGAATGCCATAATCTTTAAATTTAGCATTTCCTGATAGATCAATGAGAAGTGTATTTTGCCTTCGAGAGAGTATGCCAGCCCAAGTAATGGTTGTGGCTCTTGTACCAACGTCATATGGACCTATATATAATCTCAGAGCATTTTTTAAGATTGTATCCACAATAACTACATCTTCCACATTCTGAGACTCTAAAAGCTTAATAAGCTTGCTTTGATGGGTTATGATAGACTCATCTATTTCACAGAGGTAAAAGACTTTTGAAACGACTTCTTGAATGAGATTCTCTAGTGCTGATAAAGATATGCGGTTTTTCTGAAGATCACTCATTAATTTAGAAGCTAGCATGGATGCATTAATTGGTGTAAATATCTTAGCTGAAGATTTATAGATTTCATTAACATAGGTATTATCGGATGGTAAGCTGTTGTCAAAGGAAGAGATAATCTGATTTACTGTATGATCCATGGATTGATAGACGGTTATCAGATTTTTAGAGAGCTCATGAAGTTCAAATTGAAGCTTCATTCGATCTTCTATAAGGGTTTCTATAGCTTCTTTGTTCTGACGATATAGGCGCTTGTCACTGGCTGCATATTGATCGAGAGCAGATGTGATTTCATGCAGACGTCCGTTAACCATCGTCTCGGCTGAGATGGTGATGGTAGTCAGAATAGAAGCAATCTTCTCTGAAATAATGCTGTTTTGCTTAACACGATAATTAGAACGTTCAATACCTATTTCCTTAATAGCTTCAAAACGTTCTTCTACGGTTTTTTGATCATCTTTGAATATAGATACGATATCCTGATCTAATTTACTTAACATATTGATGGTCATAGCATAATCATTATTCTGTAACATCAAATCACTGATGATCGTATCTTTGGTCATAAGTCTCTTAAATAAATCCCAGTCAGAGAATTGAATACATTCTTTTATACGTTCTTCTGTCATCTTAGAATGACCTGATGACTTAGGTTGTGGTGGTTCTTCCACTGGCTTGGATTCACTTATTTCAGTATTTACCGGTTCCTCCATTTCTACAGGTGGTTCTTCAACAGCTGATTCAATGGGTTTTTGTTCTGAAACTTTCACAGGAGGTATTTTAGCTTTTGGTTCTTCTTCAGGTTCTTCCTCATTTGTTTTACGTTTAGGTTTTTGTATATCTCCTTTTTTCGTTAAGGCCATATTCTCAAATATCTCTGTTACAGTTTCTTTAAAACTTTGTAGATTGATTCTTTTATCGATTTTCTTAGCAGTAACGTGTTCAGTTTCTAAAAGTTTCTCTTCTTTGTCATTCGTATAGAGATAGATGACTAATATATCTTGGTGTTTGCTTTCGAGGGCTGTTGTTAAGGCTGTTCTAGTGGCAACACTCGATAGATCTTTAGGACCTAAAATAACGGAGTCCATCCCTGTAACTTTTGGATTAAGCATCAGTTGTTCAATAATTTTACTTGTTTTCGTTTGAAATATTTTATCGCCAAATGTTTTCTTGCCAAATGCTGCTAATGAGGCTATATAGATCATAGCATTTACCTCCTATTGTCGTTATCGTTTTAAGGTTTGAGTGGTTTGTGATTCTTTGATTTTCTCGGATTGTTGATTGTTATCCCAAGGGCACTTGGTATTTTCCAAAGTGCTATCAATGAAGTTGGCTGTGTCTTTTACAGCATCTAACAGATCTTCAAGGGCTTGTTTCCCTCCTATGATGGCATTAACAAAAGTGTCATATTTACCATTTTTGAAGGTATTAAGATAAAGAGGATCTGTTAATTGGTTCATACGTATGCGTATATCATGTGATAGTTCATCTGCTTTATTTTTTATAGCTGATGCTTTCAATGTAGAGATTCTCAAGAGAATCAGGATCTAGTAAGTTCGATTTTCCGCCCATTCTATTACTCCTTTTTTATGATTTTTGATTATTTGTCCAGATTTTGTTGCATATGTACAAAATCTTCTTTAAGTATAAGAGCATCATGTTCCACTAAAGTTATTGCGTTTAACAGTCTTTTTAAAAAAACGCAAGTTCAATATTTTCATAAGCTTCTTCAATCTTATGACGAAAGAGTTCTGAAGCGTCAATAATACCGGATACGAGTTCAATAACTTCACCTAGTGATGTAAAGGCCTCTTCTGGTCCTTGATTTTTTAAATCTTGCATATTCTTAACTCCTTTTATTCATATAATGTTAATCCACCAAAAGTAGTTTAGTATGACTTTTACTAGAAGATTATAGTTGTTAACGTTCTTTGGGTAACTATATCTTTTAGTAAATTTAATTATTCTTACTTTTTTGTGGAATAACCATACGATAGATTTTTTATTATGCAATCCTCAGATTAGTCGAAATTAAGTGTATTTAATAATTACAATGAATCATGTAATGATATAGGCCTAGTCTTCTACTTGAAGAATATTTCTTACTTTTTCTTTCTCTAAAGCTTTTGATTGCTTTAGAAGGTCTTCAATCTCTTGTTCGGATGGAACGTTATCCTGTGGGTTAAAATAATCAGTAAGTGAACTATGAGGAATTGGTTCTGTTTGAGGTGCTGAAGGTAATGTTGTCTGAACCTGGGTTGTAAGACGCTCATCATAAGGGATACTGGTTATAAAAAATCGCTCCCATGCCATCTCGTATTCTTCTTGAATGTAGAGGGAAAACTGTAAGGTCTTACGAAGCTCCTTGTTAACTTCTACATAGGCTTTTATATTAGTGGCAGCGGTAATAACGTGAAGAGCACCGGTGAGTACTTCCATGTCTTCTGGGAGACCAGGATTGACGATACCTAGAAAAGGTGCAAGGATATTGATAGGGTATGGTGCATGCTCATAAAAATAGTCAATAACCGATGTATTATATTCAGGTTCGATTATAGTTTTTTAATTCTTGAGGGGTATATTTATCAGCTAGTATCACTGCTTGATCATAAACATCCCGGTGGATATAAAAAAAAGTAATCTTTTTTTTGAAAGTACGAGTGTATTAATGACTGTAGGTAAAAATCTGTCTTTTGATACGACCAACATTTTATTGCCTCCTTGTGATTGTCTTAAAATACGCGTATGGGATTAACGGCTGTCCCGTTAATGTAGAGTCCAAGATGTAAATGAGGACCTGTACTACGGTTGCCTGAGTTACCAGAGCTTGCAATAACATCATATTGCTTAACCTGTTGACCTTCTTCGACACTGTAGTGATCTAGGTGCCATAGAGGGTTTTGATACCTTTACCATGGTTAATAATGACATAGTAGCCAATATCATCACTCGAACCCACTGTTTCAATAGTGCCGTTGAAGAGAGCAGTGATATCGGTGTTCATGTCAGCGGATAGGTCGAGACCACGGTGGAATTGTATTTCAGGTCGATTAAAGGGATCTTCTCGCTCACCAAATCCTGATGTAATATAACTATCTTCGGTAAGTGGGTATGGAAGGTTTTTAACATCACCTAATTCTGGATAGCTGGTAGCCTTTTCATAGTTTTTTTTCTTGAGCAGTTAATTGACGTTCTAGTTGTTCATATTCCTTTTTTCATCAGTTCTGTATTTTCTTCATCAGTAGAGAGTATATCCCGTTGATTGGCATAGACAAGACGCTCAGCTTGCATTTCTTCTAAAGTATTTTTTGTAGCTTGATACCTAGAATCCAATTCAAGAAGATATTCTACCGACTTTTCGCTACTGTTGTAGATACGTATGCGTTGCTCTTTCAGGCTTTGTTCTAATTCTAAAATGCGTGTATCATAGCTAGCTAGATTTTCATTATGATTGGATGAGTAGATGTCAATGGCTTTTTCCATCATTTCATCGGTTTTGATTTTAGTATGTACGGTGTCATATGCTTCTGTTATGTCAAGTAAGCGTTGTTCTTCGGTTTCTACAGAAACAGCTTTATCAAAACCGTATAGAGATAGCAATACAGAAGCATTTTCAGCATAGATGGCATGTGTATTGATGATGAGTGATAATAATAGAATTGTTATTAATCTTTTTTTTCATGCTACACCTCCTCGTTAATTACTTGTTATATATAATAGAGAGAGAAGGTCTTATGACTTTCTCTCTCTGTTAAAAATATTAACTATATCTACTGAAAGAATTAGTGTGAACCAGAAATACTCAAATCGTTGGCAGCAGATTTTTCAGCTGAATAGATAGCATATACACTGTAAGGTATGGAATCAAGAGAGTGGGTTGTTCCAGCAATATTGATACTACCATTACCAGTGGGGTGCTCATATTGTAATACATAGGTATCACCAACGGCTTTGATATCAGCCGCTGCGATGATGACGCTGTTATTGTTCATCACGGAGTCTATGTTAGCTTTAGTCATAGATTGACCATGAGGGGTGAAAATAGCTGATGAAGGTAGCTTGAAAGTGAAGTGCCAACGTTGAGCTTGTTGGTTGTAGTTAAATTCATCTAGTGCATCATTAGGGTTTTTATCATCACCATAGGTATAGGAGGTACCAATAAAAGTACGATTACGTTCAGATAGATGCATAATTTGCGCATTACCATAAGTGTGATATTGACCCAGTGGTATACGAATTGGAGCCTCGTTACCAGTTTCATCTACATTATATTTTCTTGATTGCACATACTCTGTTATGGTTTGTTCTTCAGAATCATAATTTCTTCGATCAGCTTCAGACTGCCAGTCTAAAGTAGCTTTGAAATCATAGACTGAACTAGGGTCCCAACCTGTTACGGCTGCGCCAAATTTATTAATAGGTTTATATTCGGTATCTTCTTTTATGTAGACATCAACGGGTGTCATATCACCTGTTTGCAAGTTAAGATGATAGTAGTAAGGTATAACTTGCATTTTAGAATAATAGTTACCTGTTGTTTGAATGTCCATAAGAATAGGATAACCATACCTTAGGGGTTGACGTTGTAAGGCTGCTATATTATTAATTGAAGGCGATAATGGTAACTTTTTTAGGTGCTTGACCAAGAAAATCTAGAGAGCCATAGGTGTTAAGGTAATTGGTATGCGTACTTATTGTAAAATTACGAATGTCTTTAATGGGTCCTAAGTATTCTCGTTGTTGGTCCAAGGCAACTTTATAGACAACATTTGGTATGTACCATTCATGTGGGGAAACGGGTTCTTTAAAAAAATTAGAAAAACGATAATCGCCCGTATCCTCCATAATTAAATTTCCTATACGACCGATCACATCGATATTATATTCCCTTAGTGCTGAATGTCGGGCATTTTTATGACTATGACGTTTCTTATTGTTAGGTTTTGAACGATTATCAACGGAAGGAGCATTATTCGCAACAGCATAGAATTCTGTAAAGGCACTAAGTGCTTCTTTATTACCTAAAGGCAGATAAAAGTCATAGTATCTTTCGTTAATAGGTGTAAGGGATATTTCAGTATTAGCGGGATATAGAATATCCTTATGTATTACAGCAAAACCAAACTTAGCAACTTTCTCTACCGTCCACTCTGTTGTATCCATACCATTAGTGAAGCCCTTACCAGTATAATTGCTTGTTTTTGAAAGCCCATATGCACCTGTACCATAGAAATCGCCTTCATTAGGAAAGTATACTTGGAAAGGATAGTCAAGTAATAAGAAATTACCTGCTGTAAAATTGCCACCACCAGGAACAGTAACCGTAGGATTTGCTGGTATGGTAATTACCTTCGTTTCATACCAATCATCGGGTGGTTCAGACATTGTTTTGTCGGATTGAATGACTGTACGAATGGTAGATGATAAATCAGGTATATAAGGTTCTCCTTGTGCAGGTGTTACAACGACGATACTAGTCCCACCATTGATCTTGTTGACAACAGCAGGAACATAATATGCATTATTAATTAAGATAGTAGGTTCGCCTACTGCAGGAGAGTACTTTGGTGGTAATGTAATTTTAGCTCGTCCATGTCCAGAATTACTACCTGTTGTTACAACATAAGAGCTATTACTGACGTTACTAGTGATTTCAGAGTTATTAACAAAAGATGAACCAGCATAGGCACCCATATCTGTACCACCGTTATAGCCACCACGATAACCACCGCCACCGCCGCCGCCGTCGGACGAAGCACCTGTCTGACCAATATAATTTGACATGGTGGCACGAATGGAAGAACGACCATGATTACCTGGAGTACCAGCACCACCAGCGCCACCTGCAACTAGAAAACGACTCCCTGTAGAGGTTGTAGTCCTAAAATCAGTTGCCCCACCACCAGAAGATGAGCCACATGAACAAGCACCAGATTTACCGCCACCATTCCAACCACCAGAGGTACTATTACCAGGTTTACCTTGACCGCCTACATAAACATAGATAGTATCGCCTTTATTTAAGGTTTTAGTTGTTTTCACATAAGTACCGTAACCGCCATTAGCTCGTGAATAGTTACCACCTGCGGCTCCCCAAGCTTCTAAGGTATATTCACCTGTATAAGGAGCTGTAAATGTTTGCCTATTACCCGTATAATTAAAGTTTTCTGCAGTGCCAGGAATATTAACTGCAGGGATATACTCAGGATTCGTAATATTATGAGGTTCTACATAGCCAGGATTATTCTGGCTTATTTCTTCATATGCTGAATATTTTATAGGAACCCATGGAGCGGTTTCACCATTTGCTTTGGTCAGTAACAGGTCATCGGCAAAGACATATTCAGACATGGTCGTCGTGTTATGAGACAATCCATTCACAATGCTTACTCTTAACTGAATCGTGTCATTGGGTGCTGTAAAAGAAAGGGATTGTTCTATAACTTGAGAACTTGTATGTTTAGGTGTTTGCCAAGTCTGGATAGCTTTGCCATTGGCATTTAGAGCTTCAATTGTAAAATAACCTTCAGCTCTATGCGCACCAATCTTACCAGAAAAATTATAGTGAACACCAGCTTCACCCACAGTTGTGCACACATACTTAGCAAGCCTATTGGATTTTGCAGGGACTCTTATTTCAAATGAGCCTTTTCCATTAATTTTCCAATCATTAGAGATTCGTCTTACAAAAGCTACGTCCGTAGCGTTATCCACTTCGCCTTTCCAGTTAAGTATATGACCACTATCGCATAGTTGTTCTGCATCACCATTGAATAAGAAATTCTGATGGGGATGAATATCCTTTAATTCAGTCACATATTCTTTTACATCACTTTGTAGGTTGCCTCCTACTAATGAGCCAGCTGATCGTTGATCAAGGGAAGAGTCAAGGGATACAACCATGGCATCTTCAGCTGATACAGGGTTATGGATAACAATGTCATTAACTTTGCTATGGCTATCGGAATAAGTAGAGTCAAAGACTAAGCCTGATAAACCATAATCAGCTTGATAGGTGTCATGATAGAAAATACATGGTTTTCCGTACTTAAGAATATTGCGGTAAAATACGGTGCTTTCGCCTGTGATATACTCATCATTAGGTATGGTGTCAATCACATCAATATTTGTTTTCATAAGTCGCATATTAGATGGTCTTGCTGGTCTTGTAATGGTTTTGGCAGGGTCATTATCAAGAATTGTAACAGTCTGATGATGATCCCCATTGCCTTTATATTTGGCAGCAGGATTAGAATAGTTGCCATTATAGGAGCCTATATTAATGTCTTCAGGCTCCATCTTAGCAGCTGATTCGGGATTATCTATCCACATTTCTTCAGCCTCGATTTGCATATCAACAAAGTTTTCTTGACTGGTTTTTTTCTTCTGAAGCCTTTTCAAAATACATAAGAGATTGATCACCACTTGATGTTTGAAGGATCACAAAGTCAGAGATAACCGTGGCAATATTGTTCTGATTTCTTCGCTCTGCGAATTTCACATATTCAGGGGTTGATTTATCCATAGTATCTGCATGGTTTTCATGATAGTTGAATTCATTAGGCATGGTATCATTGGTATAGATAATGCCTTTCCCATAAGATTCATTATGACCACCGCCACCGGGATTGTCATCAGCAGATGGATTGGAACCTAATCCATTGGATGTATTAGAGCGGACACCTTCATTCCAAACTACGGCATCATGTTGCTCCGGTTCAAGCTGTAACGTATACGCCCATCAGCAGAGGTATCATTAGCTGCAATATTATAAAAAATATTAGGGTCGCCTTGAACAACGGTTGCCGTAATTTCGTCAGTTTCTGTCAATATTGACATACCATCCACATGACTTCGATCAATTTTCCAGATACTCACACTATCTATTTTTCGAATATCATAGGTGATGGTCTGTTTCCAAGTATCTTGGATGAGAGGCAAATCATTTTCATGATCGGGTCCACATAATCTATGAGCTGGCAATGTGACGGTAACAGAATAGGAATAGGAACCAGCACTACCTGCTGAGCTTTTAGCGGGAACCCCTGGTTTAGCTGGTTTATAGCCAGGTTTTCCAGGTGACCCCGATGATGGTTGTGGGTCACGCCCATCTGTCCAAGTACCTGGGGAACCGTCGGAGTAACCTCCTGAAACAGATGCATTCCAGCTATTAAATGTCCTGGTTTTACCGTCACTTGCAGCTGTGTGTGTGATAGTTGTTCCATTAACTTGTGCTGCATAAGCTTCGGCTTCACTTAGTGCTGCTTGTTGACTGGAATAATCCCAGCTATCGGTTACACCACCACCGTGCCAACCACTAGCAGAATGGGAACCTGTCCATGGAATACTACCGGACCATGTCTTGGTGCGACTACCTCCTGAATGACCGTTAAGGGTAAAGCCGCCAACAGTGTAATTATCTGCTTGGTCACCGTCTTTAAATTCACTAGGAGTACCCGTGAAATAGCTTTTGTAAGTTCTTTCAGTGGTAAGGTCAGGGCAATACTTCGTACTAATGTGTACAATGAACTCGCTACCACCACTTGCAAAGTATAGGTTACGAGTTGTTGGAGTGCCTGCCATGGCTTCAAATGTTTCATTGCCTGGTGAACCTTGTTTAATTTCGGAATAGACCACTGGAGAGGAATGGTAATCATCATATATTATTTTTTTTCTGGGTTATGATAGGTTGTCTCAGCTTGGCTGGGATTGCCCTGAAGATCGATGGTTATTTCATCAGATAGTAGAACTTGTATGGAAGCTTCATAATTAAATGTATAGCTTTGTTTAGGGTCTACAGGATAGTTAACTAAGTCATGTCTATATTCAAACGTCGTTTCACCTAATATAAAGGACTCAAGTTCATCTTTCGTTAAACTTATCTCCTGCCCATTTCCTTTGAATTTTGAAGATGTAGAGAAATCATAAGTATTAGATGTATCGGCTGTTCCACCTGCTAGACTTGTGGATTTAAGGTTGATGATGATTTTAGGAAAACCAGGATCAAATTCTCGGTCCAAAGCCTTAATCCAATCAACTTCTTGAGTATCTAGTAATTTGCTTTTTAAGGTTACCTCTGTATAAGATTTGATGGTTTTGGAACCTTCTTCCAGTATTTTTACTTTAGGGGTGCTAATGATTGAAAAGCCTCCAGGAGGGTTTGGGGTTGGTATTATAACATTCTCTGCCGATACAATAACGAATCCATAGTGATCACCATTAAATGTTAGAGCCTTCATGACTGGATCAACTGAAGAATCATACCAATTTACCTTGTTACCAGTTGTTCGTAAGATATCTTGGCAGACACCTGACTGCCCCCAATTGAAACCATTTTTTTTAGCTGTATCACCATAAAGATCGGATATACGGTCTTCGTCAGGTTTCTGGTCAACAGATTTTTGTATTAGACTAGTTAGAACTTTTTTTTGTATGGTCAGATTCATAGGGTTGAGTATCGTTATCAGGAAATGCAGGTGCGTTTGGGTCACATAAATCATAGGAGGATGTTACATGTGCATCATACATTAAGTAAGAGGTAGAGGGTAGGTAAAAGGGTTTTGATGTATAGGCTGGTACTTTAACTCTAACTGCTGTATCGATGGCAATAAGAGGGGGGTTGTGTATCAACATTTTCTCCAATAATGTAATTTTCTATTACCGTGGCATAATATTCTGCTTCATCATCAGGAGATAATACATATAGGGTCATGAGTAGGTCAAGATAAGCTATTTGATTGTTAAGTCTTTCCAGTGTTGTAGATTTATTTGGTAATGCTAACATTGTATAGGTATTTAATTTTTCATCAATAGGCTTTCCGCTAGGATTATTCCAGTCTTTTAAAAAGTAATTCCAAACAGCAGCGGATTTTTTTTTCATATGGTTCAAGGGCTTTATAGTAATCATTGTCACTTCCAAAGTTCTTTCGTTCAGGAAGTATTGAACGCCATACACCATTTCCAAGAGATTTAAAATTATTATTAACAACTTTTGTCTTTAGGTTAGGGTAGAATATATGATCTTTATTAGAGTGTAGAGTATCAAGAAGGCGATGTTTTTTAATCAAAACGTGTCGACCATCTTTGTCTATTTTTTTACCTTCTTGAACTTCACCATTTTCATCTATATACTTTTCTTCAGCAAGATAATGTATCCCTCCATCACTTAGGTTATACCATCCAAGTATGATATCAGAACCTGAGTGATAAATGGAAGAAGGGGAGAACATAATATAATTTTCTAAATTAGGAAAGTGATTAACATAATGTTGAATAATCTGGTGTTCAATATTTTTTAAATCAGCAGTGTCAATAGGTTTTCGAAATGTTTCTGTAACGATACCAACTCTAAAAGCTGGTGTAACTTCATATAAACCACCTCCTTCTCCAGGTGAACCACCTGAAGGTATAATACCTATAGTACCGATTGCTCCTCCAGCATATGCAGGGGAAAACGAGATAGATAGGATTAGGAGTATAGTGAGTAAACAAGATATTAATTTTCTTATAATCATAGTAACCTCCTTAACTAAAAAAAACGCCTAGGTATGATTACCTAAGCGTTTACATTATTATTATTTATTCTATTATTACTAATCTATTTTACCTCTTTCCCAGTAACTGGGACTGCGGCACTAGCCCAGCCGTTGGGCCGGTAAAACAATATACCACCGGCAAATTCGAAATACCCGTAACCAGGAGTTTTGTTTAATACAAATAAATAACCATCTTTATTATGCTCAATAGTAAATAGCTCATAATCGTATAGTGTTTGTTTACCTGATAATACATTATCCATGTGATATTTATCATTCATATCTAATTGAGCACCAAGGGGAGACCAAACAACAGCAACAAGTTCTTCTGTTGTATATTTATCGACATAATCTTTCAATAGCGGTTGAGTTCTATAATATTCTTTAATATGTGAGTACTTGGAATCATAACCAGATCTTAACATTTTAATGGTATCACCATCAATTTCAAAGCTTGACATAAGTACATCCATGTTAATACGAAGATACCCTCTTAGGATGATATTGCTTAAACGAGGTATACCTATATGATTTGGGTCACCTATTCTAGCCATCACGACAATGGCTTGTTCTCTGGTGAAAGTACCTTTTGTATCAAAATGACCCAACTGGATAACATGTGGTTTGTCTTGACCTATTATCGTTTCAGCTATGTAATTCTTAGTACCTATTAGAAAATCAGCATTATAAGACCATATAACGGCATCTTTAGCCCAGCTAGAGGCTTCATGAATATCATCTAATTCTTTTAAGGCATCTCTAAAACCAGGGTCAACAATAGTCTGAAGATAATTCACAAACATAATACAAGCCTGCTCCCTAGTGATAAGCCCATCAGGATTAAATTTATTATTACCAATCCCATTAACCATACCAAGAATATTAGCGACTTTCACGTACTTGCTATCTGTATCGGTAAACTTCTCTGTAGTCGATACCTTAGATAGAAAATTATCAATGGTAAGCTCTTTAAAATGCCAAGCATATTTTGTAGCTGCCCCGGCAGTAGTTACCTCGTCGCGATTAACCTCTGAAAAAACAGCCATTACAAAAAGTTCAGCAAATTCTTCACGTGTAATGGATTTGTGGTAATCACTTTGTAGATGTTCTGGTACATACCCTTTGTCAATGGCCTCAGCAACCAATTCTTTAGCCCAGCTAGAAGGTTCATCCCCAGTAGCTAAAGAAGGTATGTCTATTGTAATAAGTAATATAAATACTAGGCACCATGATAACAATTTTTTTCATTTGTAAATCCCCCTTAAAAATATTCTTTGTAAAGAATAATATATCATAATTGATAGAATATTTCAATTAAGTAGAGCTTCTAAATGGCAGTTTAAGTAATATTGATGATATAGATGTCTTTCATTATTTATTCCATATACCTCATATCATGCTCATAACCCGCAACAGCTGCATCCTGTACCGTTTCAAACAAATCATCAATGGTGATAGAAGCTGGCAGTTTATCCACATAACAATAATACTTATGACCATTTCGAACATAGCCACCAACTATACGTGCACTCTGAATCTTTGAACCTGCTACGCTAAAGGCAGATATTGGCGTAGAAGTTGCAAAATCTACATTCTGTACAATAGCAATGACAGATGGTCCTTCAATAGGGTTAACACCTGTAAAGGTTGTAAGAGCGCTGGGGATATAGAAGGTATTCGCCCAATCTGGATTGTTTTCGTTGAATGTATTAATAGTATAAGAGATATCCTTGGATACGATATTAGATATTTCACGATGGATCTGTTCCTTGGAAGTAATACCTGGTGGAAACCCCTTAGGCTTAGATAATAGATTACCTGACATCTTCAAGGTATGTTCACCACCCATGTTGAGTGCATAACTTGAACCACCTTCCTCATAGAGGTAAGGCATCTTTGGTGTAAATACAAGGCCCCATGTACCATCGTTAATACCATTTTCTGGATAGGGATCTGCGTTCTCAATAAGCCTAGGCGTTGCCATATAATAACCATCAAACATGGCCACTGTAAATGTTGGTATGAAATTCATCTTAACATGAGCACGATTCATTTTACTTGGTGTTAATCCATAATTAAATAGAAATACATCAACAAAGGTATCAAGAGCTTGTTTGGGGTCAGCACTTAGATAATCTTTATCAGAGTAATCCATAGACAAATCACGTGATTGAATGAGTTGTAACACGGCTGCATCAGAGGCATAATCAATGGCATAGGAGAGTTTCAGTTGTTCAAACTCTCGTATATCTTTACGGATATAGGTAGAGAAAAAGATAAGTAAACTGGCTAAATAAAGAAGAACTACAAAAAGAGCTAGATATATTCTTTTCATCTATAAACCCTCCTATCTAATCATGCCGGCTAATTGAAAGTCTATCTTAGGGGGGAAGAATCGATTGAAATACCACATGAGTTTCTGAGCACTTGTGTAATCGATAGCTTCCACTTCAACTTCAATAATATCCCCTTGATTCCAATTGTCAATTTTATCACTTAGGACATAGGTGGTTATAGTGCTACCAGCACCATCAGAATTGACAACTCGAATGTATCGCTTAATACGCACATCGACAGTAACGCCATGTGATGAACAACCTAAGTAAAAATCCGTTTTTTGTGGGGCGGTTATACGTCCTGAATCCGTTACCTTATCAATGAAATTTGTCATCTCGTTAAGGACAGCACGTTTCATTGTTAGGGAGGTGCTAAGAGAGTTGATGATGAGTGGAGCTAGAACCAATAGAATAAAGACCATGAATAGACCAATAATCTTATTAATAAAATCACTCATTCTTGATCACCCACTTTCTTGGTCCATTTGAATCGACGTAGAGTTCTACAGACATTTTTTCCACAGTGGGCATAGCGTTATAGGCATTATGCAAAGCACTAATGCGATTGCCTAGAAAAGTTTCATCTATTTGGATGGTGGTACCATTAATTTCTATCGTCTCAGGGTCAGCAGAGTAGGCGTCAGCAATAGCTAACATAAGCATGGTATTATGAGATGTAAAAGTTTTCTCATATGGGATAATCTCACCCTGTGTTTTCAGTGCTGTTTTTTCTATTTGGACATCAAATCCTCCTATTTTTTGACTGTAGAGAGGGATCATGTTGGATACCGTAATAGGTATAAATAAAGCTAATAACAATATGGTTACAAGATAGTCAATATAATCATCTACGTTCATGATAGTCCCTCCTAATTGCTTGTAATAGTGATACGATAAGCTTCTTGCTCACGGGTTACTTGGCATATGATTTGATGTCCGAATAGTTTTTGTAAATCATCAACTGAACTGATACTAACACTATGGGCATAGCCTGATATAGAAAGAATAGCTTCACGGTTTTTCTCAAGAGCCAAGTAAACTGAAGAAGCGGGTAAGTCTTGATTGTAATTCATAATTGATTCGATTTCTGCATTATATATAAAGGAAGTAGAGTTTGCAATGGTATTGACTCCACTATGGTTTATCTGTTGACCAAATGCAACAGTAAGCCACATAGCAGAGATAACAAAACCAACAACAATTAATACGACTGATTGTTTCAGGGTAGTACTAATTTCACTTTCCATTTAGTCCCTCCTAAATTCTACACGGCTTATTTCTCCATTATCATTTTTTTCGATGGTTGATGTGTATGTAGCTGATACAGGGAGTATATTTTCGGTAATATGTGTTAGATCCCACATATTACTGGTAGGTGCAAGAATTGCTGTCCATTTGTAATCGAAGCTAACAGCGGACCCAGCTGTGACATCAACCCAGATTTCGGGTTTCCCTCGTGTCTCAAAGATTAAAGATACGATATCTTGAGGCATAAGATCTTTTTGATTATCATATCGATTATAAGTTCTATAGAGTTTGGTAACGGCAACGGCATTGACTTCTTGTTGCTGCACACGACCAAAATCACGTGATATTCTAGCTATGGTAAGTGCAGATACAAGTATGAGCGCTGCTGTCATAAGATCCACTGATACCCATACTATTTTGCTCCATTCATCTATGATAGATCACTCCTCTAAAATTAAAATAAAGCCCTTAGACAAGCTAAGGCTTTTTTTATGTTTACTGTTGTGTAAAGCAGATACCAACGATAGCATCCGTACTGTCTTTTATCAGTTCACCAAGGAATTTTGCTGTAGGCCTAATGAATGTATCTGAACCAGGTGTACTTGTAGGTAGATAATTCATGTTGTAAGTCATGGTACCATTCGTAAGAGCGATATCCTTCACATACCAAGAGTTAGTACCAGTTTTGGTCATACCAGATATACCAAAATCTGGACTAACCACACTACCAAATAGTGCCCCATAATTAGTACCTGTACCAGCAGCAGTAGTAATTTGTGCTTTTGTTGATACAACTAAACCTACTGGTTGCCCTTCAAACAATTTGAGAGCAGATAATACCTGTGTACCTGATACCATCTTCTGATCATAATCATCATAAACTGCTAACTGCATTGATCCCAGCGAGTTTTGAACAGATGATATACCTTGATTTGTTGTTGAACGCGTGAAGCCCATGATTGTGAACACCACCGAAATTAATACGCCTAATATAATAAGTGCAATGGCAATTCTTGCACCAGTACCCATTTCACCTTCCATGAGTAATGTTCCCTCCTCTATGTAGTACTGATATCTTCAGTACACTTCTTGTAGTATAAAAAATGTTATACTTTCTAGTTTCATTTGGAATTTTCTTGTTCTTAAGATATTTTTTTTAGTTTCTAATACATGATATGCTTTGTAGAAATCGACTTCTTCTACAAGAACCTCCAAAGCATTATGTTCCTTCTTAAATATGCCGGTGATTTCAACAATATCACCTTTTCTTATTTTGGATAATTCTCTCGCTTTTGCACCCTTAGCAACGCAGTGGGCCACGTTGAAGTTACCATCATAAGATTTGTATTTTATGATAAAAGGTAGTACTTCTAAACCAATTTTGTTTTTAATAAGTAATCCTTTAGTCTTAGCGATACAACCACCAACCTGTATTATATTCGTCTCTGGCGTATCATCATCAACAGGATTAATTGTCATGATTTGCATAAATGTAAAGAGCTTATTGTCAGTTGTTGTTTCTGAACGTAAATAGTATTGAAGTTCAACACGCCCTTCTAACTCCTGGAGAATATACTCAGAACCTACTGCAGGGATGTCAATACCATTCATCTTTACTGTCGTCAGATAGAAGTTCTCACTTTCTACTGTTTTATATAACTGTTTTTCTTGGGATAGTGTCCCAATGCCTGTGCTGCATTTCATAGATTGTGCCTCCTTACTTGATTCCGGCCATTTCTAGGGCCTTCATAAATTCTTTAATACCCAATATACCCAGTGGTAAGAGAATATAACAAATAGCGGTTAACGCTAATGGGATGAGTGCTAATGGGCTTACTAATGAACGTTTCTTCTTTAAGATTGTTTGTTGTGTGATTTCTCGTATACGTAATACATGGGCTCTCTCTGATATAAGATCGCTGAATGCGTCTGCCAGAGATATCTGGTGTATCGTTAGAAATAATTTATCAACCATACGTTTAAAATCTGGGAGAGTTACCTTACTCTTCAATCGATAAAGAGCAAGCTCTGGGTCTGATGGATATTCATGATACGCATCAATCAGAGCATTGCGATGGGTTCTCGATTGACGTTGTAACCAATATAATGTCTCCATGGTGTCCACAGAAGTATTCATGAGTATGGTGATGATTGTTTGTAACTGTAATACATCTTCTTCAGATTCTGTCTTCAATAGTCGAATTCTCATTTTTTAACATACGTTCTGGTACCCGCCAGGCAATAAGTCCTACAAGGAAACATATGAGTAACATCCACCACCTAAAATAGGTGTTATAGTAGGATTGATACTTGGTTTGCAGACGCTGAACCTGAGCATGTTTATCAAACTCGGGTAACAAGGGTAGGTAACCATCCACAAAAGCTCGTGTTCGAGACGCACCCATCATAGGATGAGTCTTCATATAGACTTCGTCCATCTGCCTACGAATGAGAATATCCTCATCTGATAATTTCTCACCAGCCACAAGTGAAACTTCCTTGATATTACTTAGTATAAATTCCTTACCAAGTTCAACTGCAAAAAAGATAAAAAAGACGCTTAATATAAAGGTCACTAAGGTGTAAATTACCTTATCAGCATATAAGTATTTTATATCTTTCATAGACAAGGAGCGTTTCAGTAGGTTCTTCTTCCTATTTATTACTTTTTGTTTCTTTGGTAGGATATCATTAATGAATGTTTCAAAAGAGTCATTCTGAAGAAGTTTCTTCATAAAATCATTACGGTCATCTTTAGTGACTACCATGGTACTATTAATTTTGGTTATGGTTGTATAACCAATAATGGCTGTTACCACAATAAGTACACGAGAGATATAGCCTATAGGTCCATTGTAGATAATAGAAGTACCAGGTATGTTATACACAAAAAAAAGCTTCAATGCCTTTAATAGCCAGTAGAGGTATCACAGGTAGATACTCTAATAAACCAAATTTTGCTTTCTGAAGAATCTGCTTCTGTACCTCAAGTTGCACTTCTGAATGCATCATACCCATAGCTTGTATAAAATTAGATGAACCATTTGCTGTGGTACTATCGCCAGCATTATTTAAGATATAACATACACCAGAGAAGGTCTGTAATAACTTAAATGGAGTAGCTGCGTAAAATTCTTCAAGTCGCCTTTCACCATCGACAGCCGTTAGAATTAAGTAGATATCTTCAAAAGCGTGTTTAAGAAGAGGACCTACTTCTGCTTCGGCAATAGCGTCAGGGATAACGCCTAGTCGTAAATAAGTTTGGCGAATGGAAGAGAGTGATTCTAATAACTGTTTTAATAGCTTAAAATGAATATGATCGATTTGTTTCTCGACCAGTACATTTTTAACCATGTAAGCAAAGATAAAGAAGAGTATAAAGGTAAATGTATCTCTAAATAAGAAGATGCCGGTTATATTTATTCCCCAAAAAGTACCTAAAGCAAGGGTATAGAATTTAACCGTTACGGCCTTTAGTTCATTCTTACTATAAACAGATAGCTCAGATAGTCTAAAATATAGTCTTCTAATACCAGCTCGTGTTAGAAAAAAAACGCTCATATTGATAGAACATCTTGTTATACTTGTTATAATTCTTCTTGATTTGACTTCGTTTTTTTTCTTGTCAGCACGTATAATATACACGATGGCTACTATACTAAGTAGGAGTATGGCTATAGGTGGGACCAATAGCATAGGACTCACATATTACACCTCCCAGTTATCTTGGACAAAATTCGAGAAGTCCAATTGTTTATCTTTTGGTATGCAATTCATGATGTACTTTGTAAGCTCTGGTGAAAACCAATCAAGGGTAACGTAAGTATCTGTTGCCAAATCATATTTTAGGACATCTCGTGTTGTAAATGTTTGACGGTCTGTGATACGTGTATAGTACTCTTTGGTAATGGTATTCATAGAATGAACAGGATCTGAACGCAGATAGTCTGGATAGGGAATGCCCTCATCTAATTTAATGATCTCAGATATACGTTCTATATAACGCTTACCATCTGTCGTATAGTTAAGATGAACATCAATACGTACAATATCAATAACCTGCTGTTCAGCCGTTACCATGGATGTGAATCCACCAGCATTAACGAGAGAGTTTCTAAGTGCACGTACAAGGTCAGCTGCTCTATTAGCATGGTGTGAAAAGATTGTAAAAATAGAAGCAACTTGTCCCATCTGAATCATACGAGCAGCGATGGGGTCCGTAGCAACCTCACCAACAATGGATACAGCTGCATCCGATTTTTTAAGAGCATCTTGTAGGTCTGAGGCACTGACGAATTCTGTTTCCTGAACAGAAAGAATATTACGTTCAGGATAGAGTTCACGTAGATACATCTCTGGTGCCATCTCAAGTACACGTATTGTATATTTAGGGTCAATATATTCAATAAGAGCCGTCATAAGTGTGGTTTTACCAGAACCTTGACGACCTGTTACGCCACATGTAACTTGTCCCATCATTAAGAACTGAAGCAAGTTGATGGCAAGATCAGCTTGATGGACATAAGGTTTTTCAATAAGATTCTTCAAGCATACATTACTAAGTGAAAATTTCCTTACAAAAACCGCCCAGTATTCTGCTGCAGGTGGTCTAAGGGCTAATACCCTAGATTTATCATACATGGTATTAACTAAGTAACCACGCTTTTCAGTTAAAGGACCTGGATTATTATACCGACATATTAATTGTATAACACGGCGAAGCTCTTGTTCTGTACCAAATGTAAGGAAACGCATGTGAATGTATTTTCCTCTAAAATAAAGCCAAACAGAACGTGGCGCTTTTACCACTTGCTTATCACTTCTTAGATTGGATAAGATAGAGCCAGACGTACCACAGTTAAAGCCATTAATATCCATTTCACGTAATGTATCAAGTATGCCGAATCCCTTGTATTGCTGATAGACAAGGGTTGTTAATAAATCAACTAAAATAGGGTAAGTAAGTTTGTAATGTTTGGTTGCATAGATCATATCAATATCTTCAGCAGTAATAGCATAAGAAGGGGCTGACTTATCCTCAATAAGGTAACGTTCTCTGTCTAAGCTATATTCATCAATAATCTTAGCAAGAGCACCTTTACCATGTTCTTTTTTATAAAAATATAAGAGGATCTCAAATTTAACCCGAGTTTCTAGTGTTCTTGAATAGAAGTCAAAGCATAAGTTCACAGCTTGAATCGTTGGACACTCGTCCATGACTACTGAGCGAATGAGATCCTGAACGATGACTTTTGCCGAATCTATACCATATACACAGTTGTTCATAGCATCTTGTATACGTGCCTTTCGTTTATAAAAAGCCTTAAAGTCTTCATTGCTGAAGCCGTTAAAGCTTTCGTCCTTGATAAGATCTGCAAGGGTATATTTAACGGTATCGACTAATTTCTCTAAGGTTATATGAGTATCTTCCTCAAAATCAGGTTTCTGATTTTTAACACGATAATACCATATGGTTAAGCCGATGCCGCTTCCTATGATTAAAGCAATGGTTAGGAATGTATTAGTCATTAAGCTTACCCTCCCAGTTGATTTTTACACCTAGGTTACTCATAACTAAGTAACACAGGTCGCGTATATCAGCATGGAGATTAAGTACCCTAAGATCTTTGTTATAGATGTAAGGCATTAGTTTATGTAGTGTGCCTGAATTAGCCATCTTAACAATATAAGGGTTTTTTGATATTTTGACGATTTTTCGTTTGTCTACACCCATGATTTTACCCACGTCTTTTAGTGGGCTTATGTAAGGGTCGTATTTATTAACCACATAAATAATTTTAGCTTGATTAGGATAATACTGACTTTTTTTTGTATAGCTTATACTTACTCAGAACATCCATACCTTGAGAAACCAATACGATAACGATATCCACATCGTTTAATATGTGCTGTGTGTTTTCTTCGAAGGGTTCTGAATTAATTTCAGTAATAATAAGCTCGTGAGGTAAGTTATTCAGTACAAAACTAAGGAGAGCATCGCTTTCTTCAGAGGTGATATAGTCACTGGAAGTTTGCATGATATCCAGATTCTGTGTTAAAGGTGTCAGATAATCAATAATATCATCACCAGAGATATTATCACCCTCTAACATACGAATAACCTGGGTCAGTGACCGGGTTCGATCCTCTAGGTGATTTAATCCAAGTGCAATGTTATAGGCATCTGATTCAACACCGGTATACGTTAAACATACCTTCATACCAACCACATGAGCAAGTGCTGCACCTAATAATATACTTACGGTAGAGCAACCTTGACGACGGACAGGTGAATAGATTGCCACTTTCATGATTGCCACCCCTTTCGAAGTAGTTTCAGGGCATCACTCATTTTGATTTTTATAACTGGTGCAATCAATTTTGCAATAACCTTATTTATTTTTTTTGCTTGGCATAGGTAATAATACATTTTTTGTTCTCTAATACTTCAAGGGTTGATAGAAGCTTAAGTGTGATAGGTAAATTGATGGTTTCTTTTGTCCGTTCTGGCTTACCATCATACATTAGCTTGATGGATGTGTATGTATCTACACATTCTAGGAAATCTTTTTCACCATCTTCAAAATCAGACCCTTTTATGTGAATGTACATATCAATATCTTCATGTAAGGTATCACGAAGGTCATATATGACATGATCGAAGTCATCTTCACTATGATCTATCTCTTCCCACACCTCATCAGGTGTTGCATCTGTGACACATATCATGATGTTTCCAAGATGGCCTGGTGAAGCATAATCTTCTAACAGCCTTTTGAATCGACGGTCATCTGTTATAACAACCACATCGCCTGTAGACTGCAGAAGTTTCATAAGTGGATAGAGTATAGGTCTTTTATCAGTAAAACCTAAAACACCTATTCTCACTAATTAACAACTCCTTCCTCAACCTTGAGATTGCTTTCTTGATTGTTTATATTTTGCTCATTCAACTTAGCCTCTCGCTGTTGTTTTTTCTAATTCTTTTTGCTGCGCTTCTTCTTGCTCGTTTAGTATTCTTATATGTGCTTGTTCCGCCCCCGTTATATCACTAAGGGTTTGTCTACGCCCACTTGAAAGAGCAGATGCATCTTCATCACTAATAGTGGATAAACTATTGGTAATCATGGTACGCTTTTCCTGATTGAGACTTGTATTAATTTTCTCAAGTACATTAGGGTCCTCTGTAATAACGGATAAAATGTTGTCAGTGACAGAGTAGGTAACGTCAGAAGGTTTCTGTATACCAGGCTCTGTATATTTAACTAAATTAAGAGAAGCACCATTTTCAACTTGTAGAAAATAATCAACTAAAGCACCGTTATATATATGCCTTTGTGAACCAGTTAAATATGTTTTTACTGTACTGGTATTAACATTCTCAACGCGTATATGAGAGAGGACAACATATTTGTCACCATAGGGATAAGTAATTTCTAGATCCACATAGTCCCCTTTTTTTTAGACCTACAGACCAAGAATCGGCAATAAGGTCAGTTTCTCTTGTTGTATCATCTAATTCTTCACTCATAAACATATCATCAGTAAGTGGCGTCCCAGGTGATATGGCAATTTTATAGAATTTATCCATTACCTGTTGGGGTTCCAGCACATAAGAATCATTAATGAGTGATTCTGGTGTCTGGACAATCATAAGGTCTTCCTCTTTTACTTCTTGTCCAGGAAAAGTTTCTGCTCTTACAGAGTAGACATCTACAAGAGTTCCTATATCTTGTATAGTAGCGTTTAGGACCTCTATCTCATTCTCATAGTCTACTCTAACTTTAGCAATATATTGATTCCAGAGATAAAACTGGCCACCATTTGTCAACAATGCTACAATGAGCGTAACTATGAGATACTTCATCCAATTTCGCATTATTAAGATCTCCTTTAATACGTATTCGTCATTGTGTTGTCTGTTACCCGTGTCCAGCTGTTAGAACGGTTTTCCTCATATAGCTTATATATGCAAAATGTAGAGGAAGGACAATGTTTATAGGGTTGAATAGATTAAAATTGTTGGGATATAACAATTGTTATTCAACCTGTATCGATAACGGGATAAGAGGGGATCTATATCATTATCATGATGGAACGTACGTCACATGTCCATCCACTACACTTTGATATCACATGTATCACTTTTCCTTGGAAGCACGCTCATTGATATAGGACAATGGGTCAGGTACTTCACCAAATATGTTCTTAAAAATTTTAACTCTATCTTCTAGAACGATAATGCGTGTGTGTGCATCATCTTTTTGTAAGATACATATCTATGTATAAGTAATTTGCATATTCTGCAGAAACAACCCAACCTGACTCTATAAGTGATTGAATATACATAGCTGATGTTTCTCGTGTTGCATCATATGTAAAAGGTGTTATTTCTTCACATTGTTTGGTAAGATCCGAGTCAGGTAGTGCTGTATCTAAACTAACTGTTGGTAGTGTTAGTCTTTCTTTGATTGTTTCATAGCATTTTCTTAAAGTTATGGTTGAATCTTTCTTAACATCTTTTAGGAAAACACTGTCCCCATCTGTATACAATTGATAGTGATTTTCTAAATTTTTAGCTTCTTTCATGATAACAATTGGAGACCAGCTTTCCTTTGTTTTTTGTTTCACATCCGGATAATAAAAGTAGCATAGCCAATAAAAAAGAGCAGTAGTTTCATTTTCACTTGTTAACAACTCCTTGCATATGGACCTTCTGCATTAGCGTATATCTTAGATACCACCATTGTTTTAAATACAGGATATACATGGGGGTCCAGCTTTCCATTAGCCGATTCAAGATCCATGATTGTGAGAGCCGAATTGCAATCGAATTTTGGTCGATAAATTCTATCTTCAACAAGTGCATCATACATATCACAGATACGTAAGATTCTAGAGGATAAGGGAATCTCACCCTTGGTTAAACCCAAAGGATATCCAGAACCTGCGTAATCTTCGTGATGATATAAAATCCCTTGTTTGACATAGGATGTAAAGTCACAGAGGTTAACTAGAGCATAAGAATATATGGGGTGCTTTTTTCATCACTTCCCATTCCTTAGCCGTAAGTTTACCAGGGGTGTTTAGAATATCTTGTGGAATGACAAGTTTCCCAAAATCGTGCCATCGGCCCGCAATATAGTGTAAAAAACAATATTTATCAGGTAACCCCATTTGCCTGGATAAATAAAATGCTAAGGAACCAACTCGTCTACCATGATCATGGACCAGGTCGACTGTGCGTTTTATTTCTAGCAGGCTTATCAATATTTATTCCCCCTCGAATAAAAAATGGTGTTAATGATTATAAAAATTGAAACAATAATTTGGATTGTCTATGGTTGTAGACAACATAGGTCAGTAGCCTCTCCCTTTTCAAAGCGAGCCACCTTCTTTACGATGTGTTAAGACGAGGTGGAAGTATCATTATCCCCCTTTTGGGTCATGGCGAGTTATCTTAACCAAAGATAATATATAAGCAATAAGTATCGCTCGGGTCATGCCGTCATGGCGTATTGCTTAAGTCGCTTTGTCAAAAGAGGAACGTACCCAAATTATACGATTATTAGATTGTCAATGTTCAGAAAAAAATGACATAGCTTACTAAAAGGCAAATAATTCCCCTTATTATATAGCCTTGTAAATTAGCGAAATCGGACACTTTATTAAAAAAAATTTAAACTTTTTATATTTTTTTGTTTAAAACATACTTTTCTTCAGCTTATCTAATGCTCTTCTGTGCCTTTTCCCGACAGTATCTTCTTTCATAGACAATTGTTCCGCAATTTCCTTGAAACTAAGCTGCTCAACATAACGCATATTGATGATCTTCACATCAATTTCTTTTAGTTGTTTTAGAGATTGATATAAATTTTTATTTTCTATAGCTTCTGAAAAGTCCAATATAGTATCAACCAAGTTATCCTTTGTGCTTAATAAATGTGGTTTGTAGATATGTTGTTCCTCCAATCGATCAAATGATATGTTGTGACGGTAATAGCGTCTTGCTTGGTTCTTTTCAAATTTGTCTTCTTCCTCCATAGCTGTCTTAATTTCTTGTGATATAATGCCTTCCATTTCTGTATGTTTTCTTGTAAACATAGATAACACTCCCTTTTGCCTAAGTTTATATTTGAATATTGATACAAAAACATGTATGTAATTAATAGTATATAAACTATTTGTCTGATTTTGTTGAACTTTTTATTATTTTTATAAGAAATAAATATAAAAATAAGAATTTTGGATGCAAACATGGGCAAAATGTTGAAAAATATCATAATCTATTAAGTGTTATATGTTGCCAGAAAGTTGTAATTAAAAATTGAAATGCATATTTGGTTTACAAAAAAAAACATATTGTGTTAAAATAACCCCATTAATTTATCAAAACTACACAAAAGTAGGAAAGTTCCTGAATTTAGACATATGATGTGTTTTTAAGGCATGGCAAAGTAATGAATGATTCAAATTTTTCTCCTATGCCAAGGAATCTAAAAACGTTGAAAGGGGTGAAGCTATGGTTGCAGTTATTTCAGGACCAAAGTATCTGGAAGATATGGATAAGGCAATGAGAACCTTAGGTCAAGAAATCATATATAAGAAGGTCGATCGAGATATTGATATTCTTGAGGAACAAGAGATACTTAGTCATACGGACCTGAATATGGTTATTCTAGATATGGCTAGTGTTGAAGATCATAGGAAAGTACCTGAGTTTATCCGAAGGCTAGATGCTGTTAAGGATAACCTACGATTTATTATTATTGTTCCATATAGTTTGTCGGGTGATGATACCATGAATGATTTAATATCCATGGGTATCTATGATATTATTGGTCAGGATGATTATGCAGGAAGTCATATCTTATCTGCGCTAATTGCACTATACGAGAGTCCATCCACCTATGCAAAAGCCATTAAATGGGACAAAGAAGTGGCTGGAAAAAAGAAAAAAAAGAAAAAAGACTTTATTAATACTGGAGAAGGGCGTTTTGGTAAGAAAACCACTGACATCATTACAGTTGAAAAAGATAAAATTGTTGGAACAGTGGTCATTGCTGTAGCAGGAGTGATGAGTCGTATTGGAACGACACATACGGCATTATCCATAGGTAAATTTTTTACTGAGGAATAAACATGGTGTGGCTATCGTAGAGATGCATCATAGTGATGCTTTTACTGCCATCGAGAAGGCATACAACAATGTAGAGCGAAAGAAGCGATTATTCTCATTAGCAGGCATGGATTTCTATCCATTCGATCCTACTACATCCGTATCGGATCTCATATTAGGCGATTACAGTTATGTCATTTTAGATATGGGACCTTATGCAACATGTGATATACCCGAGTTTCGACGAGCCCAGGAAAGAATTATTGTAAGTGGCGTAAAAGATTGGGAATTAACAGCACTTGATTCCTTGCTAAAAGCAGAGGACAAGAATAGTTCTCATAAATATTTATTTAATTTTTGCGATGATGACACATTTAAGTTTGTTAATAAAAGCATGGAACAATTAAACTGCTATCAAGGAGCATATAACCCACAACCATTTGAGGAAAGTGATGACGCTAGTGAGGTTTATGAAATGTTATTAAGCAATGTACTGCCACAGATTAACGAAGAGAAGAAAGGTCTTTTTTCTTCTTTGCGAAAAAAAAAAATAATTAAACAGCATAAACCAATTCTACTGAAAAAAGCTGCCCTTAACCGAGGATCAGAAAAAGATGATTTTTTTAATTTTCTAATGATTATCTTGTTATTTACGGTGGTTGTAATCGTATTTGTCTACTTGGTAACAAATACAACATTATTTACAGGAGTCAAAACGTATTTTAGAGGCATTGTAAATTAAAGATTTAAGTTCAACATATTGGTGTAATAGAAGTGACACGAGAAAGTATATACAGTGACAAGATAGATATAACTTAACTTTATACAAAAGTTAGAGCCAGCTTAGAAGGTCTGGTAGTTATATTATTTTTTTTGTGCCAAAAATTAGAGCATACCACGTAGATACTTTGGAGGCGAAAACTTCTATGAAGAAATTAGTAGTATATGTGTATTATAAAGATACCGTAAAAGAATATAAATTATATAACCCTAGTCAAGTCATAAAAAATTGCTTTAGCAACGAAGCTCCCTGTAATCGCACTAGATGGAGAATGGTTTTTTATCCCCACCTAAGTCCATGACAGTAACCAAGAAACAATTAGTTATAGGTGAAAAAGTTACTGTTTCCTTGGATAACAATGAGGAAGCTACTATCTATATTGATGCATATAGTAAGACGTTGGTTCTTAGCAAATATAGTCTTAATCAAACGAGTCAAATTACCCTTGGAAATTCAGAAAATAATACCATTGTATATGATGATTATGATATGAAACCTAATCATGCCACCATTACAATAGAAAATAGTAGAGCAACCATTAGTGTTAAGAAAAAGAATATGCTTTATGTGAATGGTATGAAGACAACGTCATCTATTTTAAGTTTTGGTGATATTATACATATCATGTCACTTAAGATGATCTATTTAGGAGACGCTCTTGCCATTTACCAATCGATACATTTTACAGCCTGTCATCTCACACCTTATATACCAAAGCAAGTAGAAGAAGATACAGAAGAAGAACAAGAAGAAATAGAAGTAAATGATGATCGATTTTTTTCAACGATCACCTCGGATTATTAAGAAACTTGAAGAAGGACAGTTAGACATGGACTCGCCACCACCACCACCAGAGCAGAAAGAGCAACCCCTACTGTTAACCCTTGGACCCGCATTAACCATGGGAATGGCTATGATGATGAGTATGTTGTTTACCATCTATTCCAGTAGAAATAATCCTTTTATGATGATACCAGGTATTGCCATGACAGCTGCTATGTTGACAGGAACTATTCTGTGGCCCATTCTATCAAGAGCCCATAGAAAAAAAGGCTAAACGTAAAAATGAGAAAAAAGAGGATTAAACGTTATCGACGATATATGCAAATTGAGTATTCAAAATTAGAAGATAAGATTGCTTATAATAAAAAAAAGTCTTATTAGGTACGTATCCGGAACCAACAGTGCTCATGAGCAGAGCTTCCAATAGAGATAGAAGATTATGGGAACGTATGCCTTCCAATAAGGATTTTCTTGATATACGACTTGGCACTGGTGTGGTACCATCTGCCATTACCATTAAGAGACCAAGGGATAGTTTCACCATGGTTGATGATCGTCTAATGTCAGAGTTAAAAGATGTAAACACCAATTTTGATGGTGTTTCAGATATGCCTATTTATTTTTTCGTTGATGGCAAATAATATGCTGGGTATGATCGGTGATAGGAAAATTACGGTTGATACTGCTATGTCAACCATTGTACATATCAGTGCTTTGCATAGTTATGATGAAGTGAAGATTATTTGTGTCTACAACGAAAAAGAGGCTCATCGTTGGTCATGGGTAAAACAGTTGCCTCATGTGTGGGCACCAGAAAAAGGCATGCGTTTTGTGGCATCCTCAAGAGATGAAGTCCGGGATGTCTTCTTATACTTGAAAGAAGTGCTTACAGACCGTGATGAAAGTAAAGAAGATGGATTTAGTGAAGAGAGAATCCATCTACCTCATTTTGTGGTATATATAGCCGATCCAGATCTTGTTGAAGATGAATTGGTGATGCGTCATTTGACCAACGCCAATGCCAGGTTAGGAGTATCGACGGTTTATATTTACGACAAAATTAACCTATTACCTAAGGAGTGTAAAGCTTTTATTCAATGTTTTGAAGCTGAAAGTAATCTCTATAACAGGGATAAACCAGAGGATGGACTTATGGCTTTTAACCCTGATGTGGTAATGGATAAAAATCTGGATGGGTATGCCAGATCCTTAGCCGGTATTAAGATAAAAGAAATAGCATCGAATGCATCTTTAACATCTATGCTCACATTTTTAGAAATGTACAAGGTGGGTAGAATAGAGAGTTTAACCATAAAAGAAAGATGGGATACGAATTTATCTTATAGAACACTTGAAGCCCCACTAGGGGTTAAGGCAGGAGGAACACCTTTCTTACTTAATATTCATGAGAAATATCATGGTCCACATGGTTTGATTGCAGGTATGACGGGGTCGGGTAAGAGTGAATTTATTCAATCCTATATCTTATCCATGGCAGTTAATTATCATCCTCATGATGTATCGTTTATCCTGATTGATTATAAGGGGGGAGGTATGGCTAATTGCTTTATTGGATTACCTCATATCTCAGGAAGCATTACCAACTTAGGTGGCAATCAAATTAGACGATCCCTGGTATCTCTTCAAAGTGAGTTGAAACGGAGACAACGTGTATTTGCAGAGCATGGTGTCAATCATATTGATAAATATCAACAACTGTATAAAGAAGGTAAAGCTACCGAACCCTTGCCACATCTTGTGATGATATCTGATGAGTTTGCTGAACTTAAATCACAGCAACCAGAATTCATGCAAGAGCTTGTCAGTGCAGCAAGGATTGGTCGAAGTCTAGGGGTTCATCTTATCTTAGCAACTCAGAAACCATCCGGTGTTGTCGATGATCAGATCTGGAGTAACACTCGTTTCAGAATATGTCTTAAGATACTGGATAAATCCGATAGTAATGAGATGTTAAAGCGACCAGAAGCCGCTAATATAAAAGAACCTGGTCGTTGTTATGTTCAAGTTGGTAACAATGAGATATTTGAGCTAGTCCAGTCAGGCTGGAGTGGAGGGTCATATATTCCAACAGATGTTATTGAGAACGAAGCTGATAATCAGGTATCCCTTATTGATGGTTGTGGGCGTCCTGTGCAGACAGTTTCCTGTAAAGCTAAGGGAGTCAAAAGTTCCACAACACAACTTGAAGCTGTAGTGGGTTATATTGCAGATTTGGCTCAGGAAGAATCCATTGAACCCTTGAAATTGTGGTTAGATCCACTAGCTGAAGAAGTATTTATTCAGGATATTGATAAGAGGCAGATAGGTTGGGATGGTTCAGGATGGCAAGAAGTAGACCATTGGCTGTGTCCGCTTATCGGATTAATTGATGATCCGCAGAACCAAAATCAATTACCATTAGAATTGGATATGGGCAATGAAGGTCATCTTCTCCTTGTTGGAGCACCAGGTACAGGTAAAACGACGTTTATACAGACATTGGTATACTCACTTGTTACCTCTTATTCGCCAGAACTCGTGAATCTCTACTTTTTAGATTTTGGTGGTCGAACCATGGGATACTATAAGGATTTACCACATACTGGTGGTATTGTATTCTCTGAAGAAGAGGATAAATTAGAAAAACTCTTTAAAATGTTAATAAAAGAATTAGCTAATCGTAAGCGAAAATTCTCAGAGTATGGTGTAGGTACATTAAAAGCCTATATGGAGATGACAAATGAAAAAAAATACCAGCTATGATTGTTTTACTCGATAACTATGAAGCATTCAATGAACTCTATGCGGAGTATGAACCTACTATCACCACCATCTCACGTGAAGGTGGTAACTATGGCATATTCATGGTGATAACGGCTAGTAATGCCAACTCTGTGAAGTTCAAGATAACGCAAAATATTAGACTGATGTGTACATTACAATTAAATGATAAATACGATTATGTATCTCTCGTTGGGCAGACCAATGGTCTTGAACCTGAACAAGTTAAAGGTCGTGGATTGTGCAAGGTTGAAACAGCTTTAGAGTATCAAACAGCACTTTCATGTGACGTTATTAATGAAGGTGAGCGTGTACAGCATTTGAGAAGTATCTTTAAAGAGATGGATAATGCCTGGACAGGACATTCAGCAAAAGCCATACCATTTGTACCAGAAGAAGTAACCGTTCAGACGATTACTGAGCATGAAGAAAGTGACTTATACATAGAACAAGGCCTGGTACCTATTGGCTACAATGTGACAGAAGCAGAGATCGTGGCAATTGATTTTAGTGGAATCAGTGTTTACCCAGTACTCGGAAATGAACAGACAGGGAAAACGAACTTTATAAAAGAACTACTCTGCATTATGTCCAATGAGTTTGATTGGGATGTATATGTCATAGAGCCATCCGGAGGGATGCTGCAAAGAGATGCATCTAAATATCAGGCAGACGGTTATATTGATAATACGGATGATCTTGATAGTTTTATGGATGGTCTTATCGATGAAATGAAGGTAAGACATAAAGACCTAAAAGATTTCAGAGGACAAGAAGAACAAGATGTGACTGAGCAAGTCTATATGAAAAAAATATCAAAAAATCATGGTATTGGTTGATAACTATAATGAGTTCTTCAACATGATATCCGATAAAGGATTGAACATCGTAGAGAATATTATTAAGAATGGTCATAACCTACAAGTATGCTTTGTCTTCACAGCTAACCCTAATAATTTATCACCTCATGTAGGCACACCTCTGTATAGTCAAGTATTCAAAGGCATGCAAGGGATTCTATTTGGTGGGAAAATGGATGGTCAGAATGTATTTGATGTTCAGATGGATTATAAAAAAAAGCGGGCAGCAGCTCTTGATTCTGGATGGGGTTATCTCATGAACCGTAATGATTATATGACCATAAGAACACCTCTGCTATAAGGAGGTGAGTTCGGTGATTAATGTTGTTATATGCGATAGTTCAACATCCTATATGGAGGAACTTAAAGCTAGGATTCAGCAAGTCATAGATTATAACGGATATAACATGAATATAACAATGTTAACCACCAAGACCTCACAAGTGATGGATTATGTAGAGACAGATGATGGTATGACGTTATATATATTAGATGTAGCATATCCGGGGAATAAATTGCTTGGTTTGCAACTTGCAAAAACCCTAAGAGAAGAAAATAGAAATGCCTATATTGTATTCAATACATTTGATGAATCAGCCATCCATCAAGTGATGAAGGGACTTATTCGACCAGCAGGTTTTTTTATGAAACCAATAGATAAAGATGATCTGATCATTCTCATGGGTGATATATATCGAGATTATCTCAACCTACAAGGCGATAAGGAAGAGATATTTCATGTGAATATCAAGGCATCTATTTACAAGCTACCCTATAATCAGATTTTGTACTTTGAATCTTACCAGAAAAAGATATATCTTCACACTCATAATCAGAGAATAGGCTTCTATGAGAGCCTTGCAAACTTAAAGGGTCGATTAAGTTTTGATTTTCTAAGGTGTCATCGGAGTTATCTTGTTAATGTTAAAAAAATCAAAACTGTCTCTTTTACGGACATGATACTCATCATGGAAAATGGCACAAAAATTGATTTATCAAGGACCTATAAACAAGCTCTAAAGAGCCGAATGGAATCCTTAGATATACTTTGAACGGAGGAGAATATAATGCAAAAACTAAGTGAAGCAGGATATGTATTGACATCAAGAGAGTTTGCTTTTTTAGCTGCTCTAACGGGAGCTGAGAATATATTTGGTATTGAAGATGATACATATACCTTAAGTCAGGAAGAGTTAAAAAAGGAATGGGGCAAGGTAAAGAGTCAACTAGAAAATAAAAAATACATTGAAATAGAAATTGATAATAGCATCACAGTTGATGAAGACCTATATGCTCTGATTGTTAATTGTTGTAAACCAACCATGTTTATTAAATGTGAGGGAAAAGGATTAGGAGGCAAAAAGATTTCTAGGAATTTCTATATCACAAGAGAAATTGCCGTTGAGTTAGATGAAGATCGTCTCATGAAGAAGAAATATGCTCTAACACCTTTAACAACACCAGAGAAAGTCATGGATAATTTATTAGAGTGTTATGGTGTCATAGATGCATATGACGTTGCACATGCAACGGTGAATATGCCTTTTGAAGACTTTCAAAAAATCATGACGCTCATAGAAGATCAGGCACAAGAAGATGCTATGGAACTATTAACCATAAGTGGTTGTGATGAAGAGAAGGCTACAGATTTATATCAGGCATTGCAAATAAAAGATAAATATATATTCACATCCATATTACAGTTTATACCTCACATGGATGCACGATTAGAATCTTTTTTCGCTCTTTGGCGGTAAGAAATATCTATGGAAGACTGACTTAATAAAATCAGAGGAAGATGATGTGTGTATCCATATAAGCGATAGTAAAACAGTGTCAGATGAAGTGGATAAATTAGCAGTCGATATTAAAAAAATATATAGAAGGTGGTAACCTATGGAGCGAATTAGTGTAGAGGTTATTCTCATGGCAAACAGCAGTCGTTATGAATTTCTGTTACCCATAGCTATGGAAGTAAAAGTGGCGAAACAACTTATGACAAAAGTGATTAGTGGTATGGAAGGGGTCATGTTAAACCGGGAAAGTTTCGTGTTATACGCCATGGAGAAAGGTTGCGAAGTAGAGCTAAATGTACCTATAGAACAGTCTTGCATGAAGGATGGTAGTCAATTAATGCTTATATAATTGTTTATACATTACACAATTATCTGGAAATACAGTAAGCGTTATGATAACATGGAGTTGGTATAGTTATTCATTTACAATATAGTTATTTTACATCTTGACGAATATAGGGGGGGGAATTATCTATCAATCTAAAAGTACAAACACAGAATCTAAGAGAAAAAGGTTCTTCTACAAAGCATATAGCAACCAATTTAGCTGGCATGCATGATAATTTTGAGCAAATCTCAAGAGCGTTAGACTATGATGTGAAATATCATGTATTAAATGATATAACTACCTGCTTACGTTTGCTTCAAGATAATTATAACCTTGTTGGTGACTACGCTAAGGGGCTTATAGATGCTGCTAATGCTTATGACAAGAGAGAAGAAGAACTGTTCACTATGTTTGACCATTTAGAGATAGAGACACTAGGAAAAGGTATAGAATGGACACAAGATATAGAGAAGGACGATAATGAGCGGCCAAAGGCTGGCATAGAGACACGAGATAGACACTGGGTGAGATCCCCAAGAGAACCACTAGATATATTTAATGAAGACGTTACATTTCTAAATATGGCCGCTAGTTCCTCTGATGGTGGTTGGTATAGTAATACTGCTTATGATAGCAATGGGAATGGTATTCCTGATTATGTAGAAGATTATTTAGAAATTAATGAGGGGACGAATCAATATAGGGATCCTGATTTTATGAGCATTCATGAAGAAATGTGGAGGCTTTTAATGGATGAGACGAGTCAACTTAACGAAACATATATTACTAAAGCACAGTTACAAGAGCTCTATGTAAATACTGTTGTAACGGATAAAATGATTACTGATTTGAATGATACTATAATAAAGTATGATATAACTTCTCCAGAAAGAATAAGTCATTTTTTAGGCCAAACAATGAAAGAATCAGGACAAGGAAGATGGATTACAGAATTATATAATGGTGATCCTGTAGAGTACTTTACAAAGAAGTACGAGAATAGAAGTGATTTAGGTAATGATCAACCAAGAGATGGTTTTAGATTTAGAGGAGCTGGGTATATTCAAGTAACAGGAAGAAATAATTATCAAGCATTTGCAGATACTTTCGATGATGAAACTATAAAGGATAGAATCATGACAGAAGGTGCAGATTATGTGATTGAAAACTATCCATGGAGAGCATCCGGATTCTGGTGGCATGATAATGGTATGAATGCAATTGTAGATAGAGGCACTACAGTTAAGGAAGTAACCTCGAAGGTGAATTATAACCTTAAATATCAATCGGATTATCAGGAACAAATTAAAATTAGAACTAAGTACTACAATCAAGTAAAAGAAATAGTTAAGTAAGATAGATTATCATGGAAGAAGGAAATGTCAATGTTGAAAGGAGAACAATTATGTCATTCATAAGTCAAAAGTATATTGTGTTAGTGTTATGTGGCATAATGTTGTCATCTTGTAGCAAACCTGAAATTAACGAGATAAATGAAGATACAGAAAAGTTGACATCAACAGAGGTAGTAGTGAGTCTTGATGAAAAATTGCTGACTAGTACAAATGATTATGACTATATATTAGAAACAGATATATATGAAGAAGGTAAAATAAGTATCAAATATCCTCAAATCAAGGATATGCAGCATAGTAATATGCAAAATGCGGTAAATGGAATACTTAAGAGTAAAGCGTTAAAACTAGTAGATGAAGTAAAGGATGATGAAGTAGTTACAGTGTTTGAAATCGACTATAAGGTTAAATTTAATAATGAAAAATTATTAAGTGTGCAATTTGTTGGTTACATTAATGCGAATGGTTCACCACATCCTACTACTTTCTCTTATACGTCTAATATTGACATTGCGAATGGCGTTGAATTGCAGTTGGCAGATATAATCTATCTTGATAATTTAATAGAGCAATATCATAACGGCAAGTTAGATTTTATGAAATCATTTCAAAGTGAAGCGTTTGAAGAATTGTCTGACGAAGAGTTATTAGATAAATTTAAGGACGCAGAGTTATATTTTACAGAAGACTCATTGGGAATTAGTGTTAATATTCCTCATGCTGTTGGGGACTATTCGGAATTAGAAATTAAATATGATAATTTAGATGATAGCATTATGAAATATGAAAACTGGAGGGAGCTTGTTGAGAAGTAGTCATAAACCATAAATGATTATGGAGATATAGATAAACAATTAATTGTAATTTGAGATTTGGTCAACTAAATGGCTAAGTCTTTTTTTTAAATGTAATTTAAACAGATAGTTTGGGATGCAATTAATTAATTCTCAATTAAGGTATTTAAATAACGACTATTAGTTAAAGAATTATAACAAAGAATATTTATTTTAAAAGCCTTAGGAAAACACCACACAACAGTCGAATAATGTCGAAAATCTCGTGTCAAATGCAGTTTATCCAATTTAACGTACCGTTCGTCAGGATTTGTTGAAATTAGAATTAAAAGAATGTAAGATACAACGTGTAAGGAACACAATATATATTTCATATATTGATAAGGTCTACACCATATAAGTTGAATGAAAATTAATAAAGAAGCCATTTAACTTAAAAAAAAGGTAAGTATGTTGAATTAACCATCCATTTATGTCATTCAACATATGTAAATGGGAGGAATAAGAATGGTCCGACCAACAAGAAGAATCAGTCTAGATCAGGTTTTGGGACAAGTGAGTAAGATGAGACAACTAGCAGGAGAACTTAATGGAGAGTCAACTACATTACATGGCATTATTAATGAAATTGTATGTATATGGAAAGGTGAAGCGTCAAGAGAATTCGTTGGACAAGGCGAAGGATTAGAAGAAGACATAAGATGGACATCACGTAAGATATCTGACCTTGCTGATAAGATAGAACAGGTTGCAAGGAATATTGATCGAGAAGATAACAGAAGAATACGTGAATATGAAGAATGGCAGGAAAGACAGGAAGAACGAAGAAGAGAAAGAAGAGAAAGAAGAGAACGTGTAAGAAGAAGTCAGATTGCAAAAGAATAAGGAGGTTAAATTATGGCATCAATTAATGTAACACCGCAAGAACTTAAAAACTACAGCAAGTACAGTAGAAGGTAATGTAGGTGAATATGTAAACCTATACAAGAAACTAATCTCAGAGGTAGAAAGCCTATCAGCAAAATGGAAAGGCGAAGGAAATGCAGCTTATGCTAATCAAATAAGAAGTTTCGAGCCCGAGTTTGAGAACCTAAGAAAAGTTCTTGGTAATTATGTATTATTTTTAAGAGAAGCTGGAAGAATCTATGGACAAACTGAAGATGGTATCAGAGAGAATGCAAGAAAGTTAGCATCAGGCAGATAGAGATTAGTTGCATGCATCAAAAAAAAGTAAATATTTATAATAGTTATTTCACTAAACAAATGAACTATGGAAAGGATGAACAATATGGCACAATTTACCGTAACACCAGAAACCTTAACATCAGTAGCTGGAAATATCAGAACGATAGATGGACAATTTCTTGCAAAGATGGAAGAGATTGAAAAACATATGACAACACTAAAAGCAAAGTGGGAAAGTGAAGCAGCTAATGGCTTCATGGCAAAATTTAGAGGACTTAGAGATAACTTTGATAACTACTCAAAAGTCATTCAATCCTATGCTTTATTTTTGGATAGAGCAGCTGAGGAATACGGCAAAACAGATAAAAAGATCAACAGTGCAACAACGAATTTATTCGCATAATAATGTGGGGCTGCAAAGCAGCCCCTTATTTATTGATACAAATGTTCGTTATTATTTGATTAGCTAGGTAAAGGTGGTGATATGGATGCACATACAGATAGATTTAGAATCCATGGAAAGTATAACCTCACAGTTGATTTGTATGCAACAACACATGGAAGCAATAGAAGCAGATTATAAATTAACCAGTTCAGAGATAAATTCAACAATAAAGAAAAATGATGTTCAACTGATGTTAATAGAAGTTGAGAGAGATTTACGACAATTAAGATTAAATACGAGTGCTTATGGTGATACATTGAACCAAGCTCTTCAGGCATATAGACAATCAGAAAAAAAACAGTAAGCCAACTATACCATGAACTACAACAGGAAAATACAAATAAAAAGGATACATCATATAACGTCATCAATAAACATACAATAAGGTCGGAAAGTATAAAATTGAAAACTATAAGTTGTCCATGTCCATTACCGAAAAAACAACAATTTGAAAACGCTGTAATTGGTGCAGGAAGTATCCAGAATGGAAACAATATTCTTGTACGATCTTGGAAGGAATAAGATAAAAATTACTTTTAATAAATGATAATATTTTAATCAAATAATAGAAAAAAGATAAAAAAATTCTGATAAAATGATAAGGAGGAAATAAATGGCAACTATAAGTGTTGATTCAAAAAATATTAGAAGGCAAGATCCTTAATCTTCGACAAGTATCATCGGCAATAGGTCAAACTGGTGATAATCTTGCAACCATTCGCTATGAGCTTAGTGATGAAATAAGATATCGTCAAGGGATTGATAATCATCTAGGAGACTTGAGTAGGCAATTGAATGATCTAGAGCAAGATGTTTACAACTCAGCTAATATCGTTGATCAAGCTATAAAGGCTTATCATCAAGTTGAAAAAAAGCTTATTGGAAAGCCTTAATGAACTCAATCTTGAATCTGAAGGAACAATCATTATGGAGAAAGTAAAGCATTATCCAGGTCATAAAGTCAATTATCAAGAACGAACAGAGCAAATTCTTCCAACAGAAAATAATGAGCAAGAAGAACTACATATTTTTGAAGCATTAAAAAATAATATAGACAGCATTCATAAAAAAAATTCAAGATAGTTTTCAAAGACTCAAATCAATATTTCAAGATATTCATGAAGACATTATATCAAGTATAAAACATCTAAAGGATTATTTACAGAATGAAAAGGGAATCGTTTATATCCGTGTTCCCGATCCTATTATAGGAAAACCTGTCGATTTAGAAATGAAGACACTAATAATACCTTCTCTAGATGGTGTCTTATCAAGGAATGTAAGTGTTTATAGTGATGATGTGAAACGTATGCAACAACGGCTTAATGAATTGGGTTATCTGGATGCTAACGGTAATAAACTGGATGAAGATGGTTATTTTGGTGATAAAACACTGGAGGCAGTTAATCGATTCAAAGAGGACCATCAATTGTGGAATCATGATGAATACGCAGGCAAAGTTGGACAAACAACGTGGGAGTACTTATTTAGGAATAAGGTAGAAGTTATGGAGACTCATAATGATGAAGAACCTAAAAAGCATATAGGTAATATCAAAGTTGATGTTGATGATCTCCTTGAAGAGGCTGTGAGAAATATCATAGGAGAACCCAAAATCCTTGAGGTCCAAGGTTATTTAACTTTATTAGATTTTCCCATAGGCACATCAGGTTCTAATAAGAATGGCGTTGATGGCAAATGGGGCAATAAAGGAAAAGCTTCATTAAAAGCCTTTCAAAAAATTACTGGATTAGAAGTAACAGGGGTACTAGATGATAGCACGAAAGCGAAAATGAGGCAGTATATTGCGGAAGGAAAAACATTCCGTGACATAGCAATAGAAGCTTATTCAGCAGGTGTTCAACTTGAAATAGAAAAAAGGATCTACTCAAGCTGACCGAGTAAATGTTCTCTATTACTATGCTATAAATGATGAACAAGAAAGTAAAGTACCTGCTGCAATCACAGTAGCCCAAGGGATACAAGAAAGTAGCGCGGGTTCTTATATACCTGTTGACAAAGATTCAGGTAAATATAGCTATAATATGTTTGGAATAAAGGCTAATAGCAGATGGCTTAATCAAGGTGGTGACTACGTAACCTGTAGAACACATGAGTACGTTAATGATGAAAAAATTTATATCGATGCAAAATTCAGAGCTTATGATAGTTTTTTATGAATCAGTACAAAATCACTCTGATTTTTTAATTGTTAATAAGCGATATAGTAAATTATTTGAGATTACTAATGATGAAAATTACTTGGCAAATTGGGCAAAAGGATTATCTGAATGTGGGTATGCAACAGATCCTACATATGCTAATTCCCTTATGAGTCATATTAAGAATTATGGTTTGAAATAGGAGGAAAATCAGTGAAAAAAATTAAGCTTTATGGTATTGTTATGCATTATATTAACTGTTGGGTGTAAGACTGCTGATAATGGTGACATAAAAAAAAGGTCAAGATATAGATACTGTAAAAAATAGATGATTCTGGTGATAAAGAATCTAAACAGGATACGAGCTCAGAAACAAATCAAGAAATAAATACAGATATAGATACAATACATGAAGATGCCATAAAAAGTGTGTTAAAGGAATATCAACAGGCAATAAATAATCAAGATATGAATGGATTTAAAGGGTTAATGAGTTCATCAGGTGTTTTGGTTATTAGGAACTTTGTCTCAGGGAATGGATCAAGAGGAAAAAATGTTAGTAACGTATATACCAAGGATAATATACCAGAGGGATTTCAATTTCCAGTAGAAGATGAGACTTCCATAGAATTAAAATCAATGTTTCCAGAATTTTTAGAGAGTGATACTGGGGAACTAGCCATAACAAAAGGAAATCATCTTATATTTGGCCAAGATAGTAAAGATAAGGATACAAACGAACCTACAGCAAATCACATATGGGAACAAACGGGTAATATACTCTCATCTGTAAAGGAAAACGAATTAAAAAAAATATGATGATTGTTAGTTTAGGTGAGAAAGAATTGGTAATTGGTGAAGCCATAGAAATAGAATTCAATACAGGAAGTTGGACTATATTTGAAAAAGAGCAGGATAAGTATTATTTACGAGCTATTATAGATTTTAGATAACAGGAACTATTTCAGGTAAAAGTTATTTAGTAAAAACCAATATTTTAGAATAGTTTTGAAGGTTATCTCTATTTAATTATATAGTAAGATTATGTGGAGTTGCAATGCAGCCCAATCAATTTATTGATCAAATCGCTACATCCTAAGTTGGAGCTAGCGATTTTGCCTTGTTGAATATTGATAAAACTGATAAGATAGAACTATTATATTAGAAAGGGAGATATTTAATGAGGTTACGCATAGGGTTATATGTAATAGTATTTATTGTTGTTGGTATATTTATCTCAGTGATTGGATATCAGCTAGGTATGAAGAACATGAAGGATACATCTATGGAACAAGCTTCTGATACGAAACAGCAGCGGTATACGGATCATTTGAAATTCTCGGTTGATTTTCCAGAAGATTGGACGAGTATGGTCGAAGAAACTTGGGAAGCCACATCTGAAAGAGAAGCAAGTCCAGATGGTGGTATTAATATCTACATTGATGGTAATGTAGAGAATAAAATATATGTGTATTGGCAAAATGGACATATTTCATATCCACAAGGTTCAGATGAAAAAGACATTTTTACTACAGATGATGGTCTAAATGGAGAGTTATATGAACAAGCGGAAGATAAACGTGTAAAAGTACAGGTTATCTACGGCGAAGGTTTTCATGGTGCTCATGTGGATGTAAGCGAAGCATGTTATAAGCATTATAAGAATGAAATCTTAGAGGTTATAAAGAGCATGAAAATATTGGAATAAAGGATTATAAATTTCTGAATGTAAAGTATAGACCTAAGGGTATACCCATGGTTGATATGCTCCTCTTATGAAAGACAGACAAAATAATAAAAATCTGTTTGTCATAAGGAGGAGCTATTTTTATGCCTACTCACTAAAATGAATCCTATGACTTAACTGCATCAACCCAATTAATCTGTTGCCATCTTGCATCTCCAGTATTAGATTGAGGTTGTCCAGGTGTACTACGACCGTTAACAATATACCTAATAAGTAACTCTCTTAATTCAGTAACGACTTCAGGGTGTAAATGACTTACATTAAATCGTTCACGAATATCTTGTTCAAGGTCATAGAGTTGAATAGCAGATTCGAGTGTAAGAGCATTATTTGACTCTCTATTAGGATTCTCAATAGATATGGTCTTAGGGATAGGAGCACTCCATCCACCAGAATCAGGACACATCTCTAATTTCCATTTATCTTTTCTAATGGAGAAAGAGCCGTTAATGGAATGGTGTATAAGAGCTTCTCTCACAGGTTTAGAAGGATGCTTTTCTTGCCAGATAGGTAGATTACTTACACTATCCTCTGCCACATGGTCCTCTAAGGTATCACCCATTAGATCAGCTACTGTAGCGAATAAATCACAGAGACATACAGGTTCATGAGATTGTATGCCTGGGCGAATACCATCAGGCCAAGTGATAAACAATGGTACTCGATGACCACCTTCATAAATATCCGCTTTATGACCACGGAAGATATAACTTGGATGATGACCGTACTGAGCAAGCTCAGGGAAATCAGCCATAGGAGAACAGCCATTATCGCTGGTATAGATAACGATAGTATGATCAGCAATACCTAATTCCTTTAACTTAGTGTTAACCTGCCCAACAATGTCATCGCACATAAGGACGAAGTCGCCGTACTCATTTGTGCCAGATTTACCTTGGAATTCTTTCGTTGGTAGAATAGGTGTATGGGGTGCGGTTAATGGGAAATAGATAAAAAATGGCTCATCTTTATAAGTCTCTATTTGTTGTAATACTCTCTCTGTGAATGAGGGTAATACATCCTCATGAATAAAATCCGCACCAGTAGGACCTTTGCGGTAGAATTTTTTATTAAAAGCTTGATTGGACAATTCGGGATCAAAACAGGTTTCACAGCCTTCAACACGATTAGGAAGTGCTGTAATCGATCTATTTTCAACATAGACATAAGGTGGCATATCCAGTGAACCGGCGATACCATAGAAATAGTCAAAACCATGATCAACAGGCGTATTAATGAGATCTTTTGTATAGTCGATGGACTCTTTATTAGATGAATCCTTAAGCATCCATTCAAAGCCGAGATGCCATTTACCAATACAAGCAGTGTGATAGCCTTTATCCCTAAGATAGGAAGCTATAGTCATACGATTTGGTTCAATGAGTGGTGTATCATAGCCGAATAATACACCTTCCTTTAGAGTACTTCGCCAGTTATAACGACCGGTTAAGATACTATAGCGAGAAGGAGTACATACGGCAGAAGAAGCATGAGCATCTGTAAATGAAATACCATTTTCGCACATCTGATCAAAATGAGGTGTGGTAAATCCAGCATTTTTATTAAGGTAAGAAACGTCTCCATAACCCATATCATCTGCTAGTATATAAATAATATTTGGTTTGTTCATAGTAAGTCCCCCTTATAAATAAACTTTACAATTCTACGTGATAATTATATAATAGTACGAAATAAGAGGTTGTTCAATAAAGAGAAGTGCAGTAAAATTTAATTATTATGCATTAGGGGTGATGTCTATGAATGAATTTATGCCTAGATTGACAAGTGCCTTCTATACACAACATAAAAAAAAAATTTAGTGTTAACCATATTTTTGATCAACGTCTAACCACCACTTACGAGTTGGTGTATTTCATAGACGATAGTAACTGTAAGATGTTACTGGATCAAGAACGCTATAACATTGTTGGTGATACGGTTGTATTTCGAAAACCTGGTCAACAGAATCAATCGTTTATGCCCTATGAGAGTATTCTATTATGTTTTGAGTGGGGATGGGCAGAAGTAGAAGAAGTTTTTGTAGAGGCTATACCTACGTTGAACGAGCACTTAGAACAAGTTAATTATAGAGGAATATTCGAAGATATATATCAAGAATCCTTGTTGAATCGTCCATATGCTCAACATTACATGAGTGCTAAGTTAATGGAAATCTTATATGGATTATATTATGAGAGAAACACAGACACCTATCGGAGACAACGGATAACATCCCATCCTCAATTAATTGACATTTTACATTACATTGATGACCATATAACGGAGGCTTTTACTGTTCAAATAATGAGCATAGATCTAGCCATTAGTCAACGGTATATCTATCAATTATTTCAAGAACAGCTTAAGACTACGCCAGTACAGTATATTAATGAGTGTCGCTTAAATTATGCTAAGAAGTTATTGAAGCATTCCAATATCACCATTCAACAAGTGGCTAAGATGAGCGGATTTATGAATGGGACATATTTTATAACCTTGTTTCGAAAAAAAAGAAGGTATCACACCGTTAAAATATCGCAATAAAAATAAAGGAACTGTCCTATGAGACGGTTCCTTCGAATAGCAAATAAATATTAATTCTGTTGAGATTAAAAAAAGTTGTTATAAAATCTCTTCAATGGTTACACCGTCTTCTTGACGTAAATCCACCATATTTGAATCAATCTGAACGATTGGGCGAGATGGTGACTGAGAGTGGATAAATTTGATCTCACATACTTCACCTGTGGATAATCTAGCCATACTACCAATATAGTTATGTGCAATATGCTCTAAGAAGATAAACATATATTCTGTATCTAACACACCAAAACACTCTTCTTCAAAGATCTGAATAACTTTGAAAGGTGAGAAGCGCTTATGATAAGTACGCTCAGAAGTCATGGCATCATAGATATCAACAATGGATACAATTTTAGCGAATGGGTGAATTTTATCCCAACTTAATCCAAAAGGATAACCAGACCCATTCATTTTCTCATGGTGTAATAAAATGGCCTGTTTGATGCCTTCATGTATGTCTTTGTCTTTTACCATATCATAACCGATATTGGGATGTCTCTTAATGATTTCAAATTCTTCATTGGTTAATCTACCTGGTTTGTTTAGTAAGTCGCTATTAATCTTGGTTTTTCCAATATCATGCAATAAACCTGCAACAGTAAGAGCTTCCACATCGGCATCATTAAAATGTAGCCAATGAGCAAATATATTACATAGCATGGATACATTAAGACAATGTGTATATGTAACGTCGTCAGAAGTTTTTAAATGACATAGATGAGTGAATAAGTCACTCTGTGAACCTAGATCTTGTACAAGCTTAGAACTAATCGAAAACAGGTCCGTAATCTTGACAGAGTGTCCATCACTAATACGTGTCAGTTGGTCTTTCACTTTCGTTTCTTGTACTTCATAGTCTTTGCTGAACTTAACAAAATTAACGTGTGTTCGATGATCTGTTAGAGGTTGTCTTACTGGAGCTTTTGAAAAAGTTGGTTCCTTAACAAAATCTTTTATATAAACATATTTTATTTTATATAAACTAAGTTTAAGAATATGTCGTTCTGACAAGACAGTACCCTTAGGAAACAACAATAATCCATTTGAATATATAACATCATCAGCTAATTCCATACCCTCTATAACATTATACGTACTTATTTGTTTAATGGTATAATTTGCCATAAGATTATCATCCCCAATTATATTAACTTCTTTACATTATACCAAATATACCTACAATTTCCAACAACTTTGTTAAACGATTAGTGCAATTCTACTATTTTAAATGCATGAACGACCTATATGTCTTATACTAAAGAACTGTTTGGTGTAGGATAATGGATTGCACATCATGCGGTAATTTGATAGAATAGATTCAACTGAGAAGCCATCTATAGGGTAATCTCAATCATCATAATAAGCTAGAGAGAGTAGGTATTGCTATGAGTAAAATCTATATTTTTTGGGCATCAGAATCCAGACACCGACTCCATATGTTCAGCTTTATCCTATGCTAATCTTAAAAGACAGATAGGAAAAGATGAGTATATACCTGTTCGATTAGGACAAGTTAACAAAGAAACCATGTATGCGCTTGAGTATTTTCAGGTAGAACCACCTAAATTATTAAATGATTTAAAGCCTCAAGTATCAGATTTGAACCTACCACAAGGTGTGGTGGCTTATGAAACAGATACCGTTAAAAAAGTTCTTGAAAAGATCATTAATAAGATTGGTCGTTCCATTCCAGTAGTGGATAAAAATGAACGTCTTATTGGTATTGTCTCTATTTCAGATATTGTCCCTCCTTTTTTAGAAATGACCAGTAGAACATTGCTTAAAGATGCAAAAACGCCATATATGAATATCGTTCATGAATTAGATGCTAGAATCATAATGGGTAATTGTGAAGATGACATTATAACGGGGAATGTCTTTTTTTTACCTTCTGACTTAATGGATGATGATAGTCTACAGAAGGAGGATGTACTCATTGCGGATTATCGGGAGGATATTGTGGGTAAGTACGTAACCAATGGTTGTTGTATCATACTTGCAAATGTTCAGGAGGACCAAAAGGTTGAAGTAGATTATCCAGGGTTAGTGCTGGTAACAAAATATAGTCTCTATGAGATTATAAGGTTAATCAGCTATACAGTACCTATTATCAGTATGGTTAAAAAAGAATTCGTTGGAGTATTTTACAACCTATGAAACCATTGATGATGTAAAGGAGAATATGTTAACATCCAAACATCGTAGATTCCCTGTTGTTGATGAATTAGGCTATATCAAGGGTATGATTTCACGTAGTAACTTGGTAGATATTAATCGTAAAAAAGCTATTTTGGTTGACCATAATGAAAAAAAGTCAATCCATAACAGGAATTGATGAAGCAGAGATCATTGAGGTCATTGATCACCACAGAGTAGCTAATGTACAGACCATATATCCCCTTTATTTTCGAACAGAGCCTCTTGGATGTACTTGTACCATTATTGCTAAAATGTATGAAGAAAATCAGATACCTATCAATAGGCAAATGGCGGGGATTATGTTGAGTGCTATTATATCGGATACCTTATTATTTAAGTCACCTACATGTACCAGTGAAGATAAGCGAGTAGGTAAGATGTTGGCAGATATAGCAGGAGTAAACATTAAGAAATATGGTATGAATCTGATAACAGCAGGTTCATCCCTTGATGAAGAAACACCGGAAAACATTATTTTGGGAGATATGAAGAAGTTCATGTTTGGTAAATACAAAATTATGATATCTCAGATTAACACAGGTGATTTTGCTGGATTCTATAAAATGTTTAAGGATATTTGTAAGCGCATGGAGGAAATGTGTGAAGAGCAGAATATAGATCTTGCTGTACTTATGATTACAGATATTGTTGTAGGTGGTACAGAATTGTTAGCGGTAGGAAAAGGTAGGTGGATGGCAGAGAACGCTTTTAAAATGGGCAAAGATGATACCAGTATTTTTCTGCCAGGTGTATTTTCCAGAAAGAAACAGATTGTACCTTCATTAATGAATGCAGCAAAGTTATAATTTGCTAGACATAGACTTTACAAAGCATAAGAATATTATCCTTTTGTTAAGAATTATGGCGTTTATGCCATAAAATAGTAAATTGAACAACATATTTAGCCGAAGTATAAGATATCTATATAATAGGAAGGAACTAATGATGAATATAAACTTAAATGAATTGCTACTATCCTTATCTTATACACTGGATTTCGTAGAAATGGATGTATTAGGCGTAACGTCTAATCATTCCAAGAGGGTAGCATATATTGCTAATCGACTAGCTTTGTTTTTAGGTTCTCATCCAGAAGAGCGATATGATTTGGTAGCATGCGCCATTCTACATGATAATGGGGTCACCAAATATATGTTAGAAATGGCTGCACGAGCTAAGAATACCAATAGAAAATTCGTACTAGAAAATGTAAAAGAACATTGTGTTATAGGACAGAATAACATCGAAAACTACCCATTTCTCACAGACGTAACAGATGTCATTAAGTACCACCATGAGGCATATGATGGTACAGGCTTTTTTGGGCTTTCAGGTATAGAGATTCCACTAATGTCTCAGCTTATTTTCTTTGGTGACTATTTGGACAATAAATTTAATCTCAAAGTCATTCATTATAAAAAAAATTAAAGAAGTAGAATCATTCATTCAGGAACAGGCAGATAAGCTTTTTGCATCAGAGATTGTAGAGGCTTTTATGAAAATAAGTCAGCAGTCTAGCTTCTGGTTGGATCTAAGTGATAATTTTATTAACTATGCCATAAAACAATCACTACCTAAGATAAGAAGAGAAGTTGACTGGAATGAGCTGGAGAAAATCACAGAGATATTTTCACGGATTATCGATAATAAATCTGAGTTTACCTTAAGGCATTCACAGGATTTAGCAAATAAAGTAGAGAAGATGGCTCGTTACTATGGAAAAAAGGAAACAGAAGTGTTGCAGTTAAAAATAGCAACCAATCTACATGATCTTGGCAAGTTAGCATTAGTAATGAGATTTTAGATAAACCAGATCGACTAAAAGAAGATGAACTTTATCTCATACGCCAGCATACATATTTCAGTCGCATATGCTTATCACAAATAGAAGGTTTTGAAGATCTTACGGAATGGGCATGTAACCATCACGAAAAGCTAGATGGCTCAGGTTATCCTTTTGGATTAAAGGGTGATGCTCTAGATTTTAATTCTAGATTGGTCATGTGTCTAGATATCTATCAAGCACTCATGGAAGAAAGACCTTATCGCCAAGGATTATCGCACCAAGAAGGCATGTTCATATTACGCGATATGGTGGATGCGGGGCTTATTGATTCAGATATAACAGAAGAAATTAATAAAGTATTTGCTTAAATAGGACTATATCCTCATATGAGACTTATGAAAATGTTAACGTTATAAAAAGTATGTTCGAAATGTAACAAGGAGATTGTGAAAATTTCCTTGTTTTTCTTTTGGTATAATCAGGAAGTTACAGCTTTAAATCTATTGCTATTTTATGCTATAATAGGGCATATAAGGAGGAATGCTGATGGGTTTTGCATTAAATGATAACCAACGTTTAGCAGTTTCACATCATCAAGGTCCTATGATGGTATTAGCAGGACCGGGCTCTGGTAAAACAATGGTTATTACCCATAGGATTGCTCATCTTATTGAGCAGTGTTGCGTTAAACCAGAAAATATACTTGTTATAACATTCACAAAGGCAGCGGCAATTGAAATGGAAAGGCGTTTTGAGCAATTATCAGACAAGAGGCATGGACGACAGGTAAATTTTGGGACTTTTCATGCCATCTTTTTTCGTATCCTAAAAAAGCTACTATAATCTTCAGATAAACCAGCTACTCATGGATGATCGAAAGTTAGAGGTGTTTCGAGATATTGTCAGGAAGTTGGATATTCAGTATGCAGATGAAAATGAATTTATTCAAGATGTTATTAGTGAAATTTCTCTTATGAAAAGCGAACTTATACAGATAAAATATTATAACGCAAGATCGTGTTCAACGGACACTTTCTATAAAATCTATGGTTTATATGAAGCTTTTAAACGGGAAAAGAGAATGATTGATTTTGATGATATGCTTATTAAGTGTTATGAATTACTTAAGAAAAAACCATGAAATTCTTACGTATTGGCAATCGCGTTTTAGGTATGTGCTAATTGATGAGTTTCAAGACATCAATAGAGTCCAGTATGCCACCATTCAGATGTTGGTTTCTCCCCATAATAACCTGTTTGTTGTAGGAGATGACGATCAATCCATTTATAGCTTTCGGGGAGCTAAACCAGAGTTTTTACTAAATTTTCCAAAAGATTATGAACATGCTGCGCGTATTATTCTCAATACAAATTATCGCTCCACGAAACATATTGTGGAGTCAAGTAAACTAGTTATTAGAGAGAATCAAAAAAAGGTATATGAAACATATGGTCACAGATAATCACCTTGGTAAATACCCTATCATTATTGAAGCTAAGGACAGCGGTGATGAAGCAAAAAAAAATCGTTCACCATCTAACGAAACTTAGGGAAGATCAAGATATACCCTTATCTGATATAGCCATTATATACCGAACCAATATACAATCAAGAGCTATTATTGATATCTTTCTAGATATGCATATCCCTTTTGTCGTAAGAGATAAGGCAGCTATATTATATGATCATTGGGTTGCGAGAGATATAATGGCTTATCTTAAACTAGCATTAGATATTAGAAATGGGGAAGCATTACTTCGCATATTGAATAAGCCCAAACGTTATGTTTCAAAAGAGGCAATAGCAAGAATAAAAAAAAGAATATGATGATGTGCTAGGAGGACTCTATCAACATTATCAGGATAAACAATGGATGCTTGATCGCGTTGAAGAATTGCAATATCATATTCAACTCATGCGGAAAAGATCTACCATGGAAATGATTCAGTACATACGTAAGGCTATTGGTTATGATAGGTACCTACAGGAATATGCGGCATATCGCAAAATCAGTGTTGATGGGCTATATGAAATTCTTGGGGAATTAAGCGAAAGTGCTAAACAATTTGATTCCGTTGAATTATGGTTTGACCATATTGAAGAGTACCGAGAGAAAATGGAAGAAAGTAATAAGATGGACTTAAGCAAAGATGCTGTAACATTGACAACCATGCATGCCTCTAAAGGGCTAGAATTTCCAATTGTATGGATTATTGGTGCTGTTGAAGGACTTTTGCCTCATCACAAATCCACAAGAGATAAAGATATTGAGGAAGAGAGACGACTATTTTATGTAGGTATAACTAGAGCTAAGGAGCATCTCTATATTTCCTATGTCAAAGAACGTTATGATGAATCAACTACACCATCAAGATTTTTTTTATTAGAACTATACACCTATTTAATGGGGAATATAAAAGTTAATGGTTATGTACAACATAAGAAATTTGGTAAGGGTAAGGTGTTAGCATTAGATGATGACACAGTTGTCGTCCAATTTGAAAAAATCAAATAAAGTTAAATTAAACATGAGACATTGTATAGAGAACCAATTACTTAAGGAACTGCTTAAATATTAGTTCATATTCTGTTTGCAAAATGTCTAGTATTTTAGAGAGTTTTGCAAATAGATTATATGAAGTTATATGTCAACGTTTCCTAAGGTAGTAGTAAAAAAAATAAAAAAAGGGATTCCCCACCAAGTTTATGGTTTAAAATTTATTTGGGATAATTTTATGCAATAGAGGTGTTAAGATGGACACGATTAAGATTGTGAATTTGTTTAGTATTGTTTCTGGTTTTATGTGGTTATTAGTTTTTATTTGCATTTACATAAAAGCGACTAAGAAGAGTAAATATTTTTTTTATACTGGATTATTAGTATGTTGTTCTACATAAGTTATTTAAGCACCAATTTTATATGTGGAAATTACCTCATACCTGATCAATCCCTAATAGGCATTACACTACTAGGTATTAGTTATTTGTTTATTATATTAGGTATTGAATTTTTTTTGTACATATCAGGGGGAGAAAAATTTGTAATATCATGTTTATCGTTGTACTAGCTATTATTATGGGGGTTATGTTGATTGGATATGATTATATACTGCTATTTCTTGTGTATATTGGTGCGTATTTTGTACATATTGGATTAGAGTTATTAAGAACAAAAAAAATCCCATAATTACGTATGTGGCAGCTTCTTTCTACTCTGGGGAATTTTTAATTTTTTATGTCATATATTTCTGAGTGTATACGATTTTGATGTGTATCTTTATATTGCTAATCGTTTATTGTTCTTATTTTCTAATGGGATATTAATCATCTCGTTTATTTTGAAGAAATATAAAGACTTTGAATTTGATATGGAAAACATCGTCAGTATATTTGAAGCCTCGTCTGTTGGACTTGAATTATACAATGCCGATGAAGAGCTAATTGTAACGAACCCCATATGTCTTAAAATGTTTGAAGTGGATGCCAAGGAGGACATCTTAGGTGTCAATGTTTTTTGAAAAAAAATATAAGATGGCTAAGCGGAGTCTAGAGCAGATTAGGAAAGGCCATGATGTGAGTTTTCGTATGGAATTTGATTTCCGATATGACCGTAGAGAAATACATAGCAATTATGAGATGAAAGATAAAAAATATCTTGAAGTAAGAATGAATATTTTAGGTACCGATCGGCTTAAGCCAGAAGGTTACTTTGTTCAAGTTCAAGATATTTCGGAACATATTTTTTCATCCCATCAACTAGAAGAACGACTAAAGTTAGCGGTAAAAAGTGCTAATCTTTATGAATGGGATTGGTATATTCAAAGCAATGACTTGTATATTGATCCAAGAATGGCGATTTCCTTGGGATATGAACCTAATCATTTTAACGGTAATGGTGATATTTTAAATAACTATATTAACCAAGAGGATTTACCTAAAATTAACGATAAATTGGAGGAGCATTATAGGCAAGAATCAGAAATGTACATATGTGAATGGCGCATACGTCATATAGAAGGTCATGATGTTTGGCTTATGGGTATGGGTGCAGTCATTGAAAGAGAACCAGATGGTACACCTATTCGTATGGTGGGTATGATTCAAAGTATTGAGAAAATTAAAGAATCAGAGATAAAACTACAGCGCAGTGAACAACGTTACCGTTCATTATTTGAAACCATGCTTAATGGTTATATGCGTATGGAAAAAATCTATGACGACCAAGGCAAAGTGATTGATTATTTATGTGTAGAAACCAATAGCTCACTCAAAGAAATTGTAGGCTATAAAGATGCTATCGAAGGAAAGACGTTAAAAGAAATTATAAAAACAGAAACCTATTGGGTGGATTTACTTGATAAAATGGGTTGTATGAACGAGAAAAATAGGGTGGAACAATACTCAATGAGTTTAGGCAAAATATTGGAGGTTGTGTTACATCCTTTTGGTGAAGATCAAATTATACTCATTATAAGAGATGTCACCAATGAACGTAATTTAGAAAACATGGTACGTCAGACAGAGAAACTGTCCGCAATTGGCCAACTCGTAGGTGGTATTGCACATGATTTTAATAATCAATTGATGGCCATTGGGGGTGCTATTTCCATTGTTAAAACAAAATGTTCGGCTAGAGAGTGTCGCAAATATATTAACTATATTGAGAAGTGCTCTAATAATTCGGCCTCTCTCGTTAATCATTTACTCACCTTTTCTAGAGAGTCAGATTATGAAATGGTATCCATTAATATCCATGAGATTATTAACAGTGTCGTTGAAATATTAGAGAGAAGTATAGATAAGAAAATCAAAGTTAATATGTCACTAAATGCAGAGAAATACATGGTTTTTGGCGATGAAAGTCAAATTCAAAATACATTGCTTAATATTGGGTTAAATGCAAGAGATGCTATGGGTAATGGGGGGCAAGCTCGTTTTTCGAACATATAATTGCTCTGAGGATTGTAACGAAGTAGACCAAGTAGGTAAATCTCATATTGTGATTGTTGTTTCAGATACTGGAATTGGCATGAGTGATGAGGTCAAGAAACGAATTTTTGAACCATTCTTTACCACGAAGGGTATTGGAAAAGGTACAGGGCTTGGACTTGCCATGGTATTTGGTATTATTAAAAAACATGGAGGATGCATTAGCGTTAATTCTGTTATTAACGTAGGTACAGATTTCACTGTTAAATTACCAGTCATGAATGAAATTGCAGGTTCAACAGTTCAGGAAGAAGAAGGGCTCATAAAAGGCGTTGAAAAAATCATGATAGTGGATGACGAAACAATTCTGCAAGAGTTACTAAAAGAAATGTTGGAGATGTTGGGTTATAAAGTCATAACCTTTGTTGATGGCTATCAGGCGTTATCCTATTATAGGAAGAATTGGTGTGACATTCATCTTGTTTTACTAGATCTGGTTATGCCAAAGCTGAGTGGAAAAGAGTTGTTTGAAAGCTTGTACGCCATTAATCCACTTATAAAAGCCGCATTCCTAACAGGTTATGGTCTTGAGAATATGGATGAGTCGATACGAAGCCGTATAAATGGGTTCATTAACAAACCAATCAATATGGAGGAACTATCCATTAAGATCAGAGAGATGTTAGAACAATAAAGATTAGTGAATGAAAATCGGATATGGATAATATAATAAGTCAGGGATTAATTTCTCTGGCTTTTCTTACATAGAAATATCTAATGAAAAAAATATTTAGAGGAGGCGGTATGTTGCAAATATTATCAACTAATGCATGTCGAAAAGGAAGTAATCAATCATTCATTCAACAAATTACACTGGAAAAAAGCATTACTAAAGACTTTGTTGAATATCTTGGTGAAGTAGGGCATGTGGATTATCACATTCATTTTCCTAGGGTTTTCTTCAAAGCCAATATGCAAGGGCATTTTATTATGAGTGGTGCTCTTAATCGTCGTATTCTTGAGGTTATCTATTTTGACAAAGATCATAGTAAAAGTATTAAAGAGTTAGAAGACTTACTTGCTAATTACGCCGATAAACAGATGTAATATTCATGTCTGGTGACATTGATACCAACTTGGCTATTTTCGTATCCGTATGCGTAAGGCAAACTTCATTACATACAAACTAAAAAGGGTCTATCTCATCAAAGCAATCCTTATTATACTAAGGTCATACTTTAGTGAGACAGCCCTTAATTTTATTAAAAAAGATAACGATAGCCTTGTTTTACCATACCTTGGTATCATACATAGCAATTATGCGCTTCATAATTAAGCGCGAACAAATATAGCAAACAACGGAAATAAGTACCATAATGAGGATCGGATTAACATAGAATGGTGATAGTAAAACGACTACAAAAAATTGCGCCACATAATATGCTTGTTGGTAGATGTTTGTTAGCTAAGATAAAAGAATACTTAAATAATTTCTTAATACCCAAATCCGACATAGCCATAAGTGGGAAAATATATAGCGTCATAATGAAGAGTTCTATTGTTATACTAAAATAAATAGGTAATAGCCATTGAACATCAAGTAATCCCTTTGTTATGGAGGTAATATTGAAGTACATGAGCGCATATAAAAGAACAAGTATAAGCCATACAAAAGTTGACCTCAAAAATTTTTTGTTTAAATGTTGTAAAAAATGTCTTGAATACATAACCCTCTTCTTTTACCAATGCTACATAACATGCTGCATACAAACTGGTTGTTGCGGCACCAATGGTGATACCGAAACCAAACATGGATATCAGAGTCCACAGAAGACCTAACACCATTATGTCAAATACAAAACTTCCAATTCTCTGAAATGGTCCATCAATGTTAAAAAAATTCATTATGTATCCCTCGCTTAATGTATTTTTGGAAAATCTCTATATAGAGTAACTTAGACATCCCATACAGTTGCATATAATCTGAATGAAATGAATCCCCTACAGGTGATAATAATAATATTATCATAGGTAGCTGCATAATTTCAATGTGTAAAATCATGTAACTTTGGTTGATTTTTTGTATATATTGTACACCTTTAGAAAAGGGTCGTTAATATGCATAGATAATACAATAGGCGAAGGATATATTTGTATTATTTGTACTTAGGTAACCAGTCACCATGTGCAGAAATAAGGTCGTCACACATATTGCGAATAGCGTCAATAGATAGCTCACTTGATGTATGAGGATCAAGCATAGCTGCTTGGTAAATATAATCTTTTTTACCTGTTAAGGCAGCAGCTACCGTTAACTGATGTACGTTAATATTGGTACGATTAAGAGCTGCTAACTGAATAGGAAGATTACCAATGTGGCATGGTGTAATACCTGAACGATCCACAAAACAAGGTACTTCAACAACACAATCAGATGGTAAGTTGGTAATAAGCCCTGTGTTCATGACATTACCACCAATTTTATAAGGTACATTGGTTTCCATAGCTTCCATGATATAAGAACCATATTCATGGGTTCTTTCATGAGAAAGCACAGAGTTATGTACAAGCTCATTTCGTTGTTGCTCCCAATTTTCAATTTGCTTTACACATCGTCTAGGGTATTCATCAAGTGGTATATTAAATGCCTCGATAAGTTCTGGATATTTATCTTTGATGAAATAAGGCATATATTCAGCATTATGTTCGCTTGATTCTGTTACATAATAGCCGAACTGTTTCATCAGCTCATAACGAACCATATCGTCATGAGGTCCTTCTTTAGCAAGAGCTAATTTTTTTTGATTTCTGGGTATAGATCTTGACCATTACTTGTGATATCAAGTAGCCAAGCCATATGGTTAATTCCTGCTATTTTCCACTGTACGTGCTCTTTTTCCATCTCTAATCCTTTTAATAAACCAGATGCACATACTTGGACACTATGACAAAGACCAACCGTTTTAATACGTGTTGCTTTTAACATAGCTAATGTAAGAATAGACATTGGATTGGTGTAATTAAGAAGCCAAGCGTCAGAACACACTTCTTCCATATCTTTCGCAAAATCCAGCATAACAGGAATGGTACGTAAACCTCTAAAAATGCCTCCTATACCTAATGTATCAGCAATGGTCTGACGAAGACCATATTTTTTAGGAATGTCAAAATCCGTTATGGTACAAGGATCATAACCGCCAACTTGAATGGCATTAATGACGTACTTAGCACCTCTTAAAGCTTCCTTTCGATCGGTGTATGATACAATTTCAGCTCGGTTTTCATTCACATTATTATTGATGTTTTTTAACATCATTTCTGAATCAGCGAGACGCTTTTCATTAATATCATATAAGGCAATGTGAGAATCTCTTAAAGCTTCAGAGAGAAGACAATCTCCTAAAACATTCTTAGCAAATACAGTACTACCAGCACCCATAAATGTGATTTTTGGCATAATAAAATCCTCCTTGATTGATTATAATTATAAGGTTAGTTAAATACTTAACCCTATAAAGATTATTTGATTACCTATAATATAGTCCTTTTTTTTATGTTAATCTATGGTATTATGTTTGAAATATATGGTTAAATGTTGTATAACTATATGTAGACATGACATTTTATTGGAGGTAATGAACAGATGGAAACAAACCATGAAGCACATAGCAAGGATTTGGTTTTTTTATACCAGTGGTGAAGAGGAATGTGTATCAGGACATGGGTATGGTCCTGCCATTAGAGATCATTATCTTATACACTATATAACGGAAGGAAAAGGCTTCTATGAAGTAGGTAATCATAAGTACCATTTGAAAAAAGGTCAAGCTTTTTTAATATGTCCTAATGTTATTACTTACTATAAAGCAGATGATTATGACCCATGGACATATATCTGGATTGGTTTTGCTGGTAAAGAGGCTGAGGCTTATTTGCAAAAGGCTAATATTGATAAAGAGCATTTGATTTTTTCCTATAAAAAAGAATCATTGATCAATCATATGAAAGAAATCAATGTATGTAACCCCTTGAGTCCAGGAAGAGAATGCATGGTACTTGGACATCTCTATGCTATATTAGGCAAAATGATAGAAGATGCTGTCTTAACAGATGAAGATACGGACAATGATTATGTAAAAGAAGCGAAACGATATATAGATGCCAACTTCTCAAGAGATATTACTGTGGGTGATATAGCAACTTATCTTTCTATTAATCGCAGTTATCTCTATGCACTTTTTTATGGAAGAAGTAAGACAATCACCGAAGACTTATCTTACCCACTATAAATTAGAAAAATCACGTGAATTGATGAAGTCTACAAGTTTGAACATTGCTCAGATCGCTAGATCTGTTGGTTATAGGGACCCGTTAACTTTTTCTAAAGTCTTTAAGAAACATTATAATATGTCACCAAAGCATTATCGTCACTCTAATAATATTTAATCAAACATCATGTAAGTAATCATTTCTATTGGATGTTATCAAAGTGATGCTTAGTAATTTCATTAGTTTAATATAATTTCTTCATATAATTTACCACAACTTTTAGCAATTATTTATTATTTATGTACCAAGAAAAAAATTATTTAGGAAATTTGTTTAAATATAAAAGTTGTTTTTTTTTAAGATTCTTCTCTTATATCTTTTTTTTATAGTGAAAAATAACATAGAATATTTTTTTTATTCTGAATATTATAACTATAACTTGTCGAGATTTTGGCGCAAAGTAATAGTCGTAATATTTATATTTTGTCTAAATTTAACAAATATTTTATTTTATTTAATTTTTATATTGAAAAAATCCTACGTATCGTGATTAACTTACATATGACAAGAAAAAATATAAGACGTAATTTATGTCATTCTTGTTACGACGTCGTCTATATAAAGTTGATATAATATGCTTCTAAAAAAAAGTATTATCATCAATTATAAAATCTTTCTTCTGGGGGTGATGAAATTTCCGATATCCCTGACATAAACGCCACTTCTTAATACTTAATTAATACTCTATTAATGCTCATTTCACACATTTTATTCATATATACATCTATATAATTTGTTTTTAAAAAAAAGGAGATATTAATTATGAAAAAAAATTCTAAGTTTTCTACTGTCACTTTCTATAATCTTATCTATCACATCTATGCCTGCATTTGCAGAAGATCCTGAGGATGGTAACACACTAAATAGGCAGAGGTTTATGGAATTGTATCATGAACTTCACACAAAAGATAACGGGTATTTTAGTGAAGATGGTGTTCCTTATCATACAGTTGAAGAATTAATCGTTGAAGCAACTGATTATGGTCATGTAGCAACATCTGAAGGTTTTAGTTACTATCTATGGTTAGAGGCAATGTATGGTAAATATACAGGTAACTGGGAACCATACAAAATTGCTTGGAAAGCTACAGAAGCTTATATGATTCCTTCTAAAAAAGATCAACCAACAATGAAGAAATATAATCCAGCTTCTCCAGCTACAATGGCAAAAGAATATGGCACACCAGAATCCTATCCATCTGAATTGATGTTTGGTACGCCAATTGGTAAAGATCCAATACATAGCGAACTTGTAAAAGCTTATGGTAATGAAGTTTATGGTATGCACTGGTTATTGGATGTTGATAACTGGTATGGTTATGGAAAACGTGGTGATGGTACTTCTAATAACTCTTTTATTAACACTTTCCAAAGAGGTCCTCAAGAGTCAACTTGGGAAACTATTCCACATCCATCATGGGAAGAATTTAAATGGGGTGGACCTAACGGTTTCTTAGACCTATTTACAGGTGATCCAAACTACTCAAAACAATGGCGTTATACCATCGCATCCGATGCAGATGCTCGTGCTGTCCAAGCATCTTATTATGCTAACAAATGGGCAAAAGAACAAGGTGCGACTGTTACCGATGAAAATGCTAAGGCAACTAAAATGGGTGACTGGTTAAGACAAGCTATGTTTGATAAGTATTTCAAAAAAATGGGCGCAACTAATATACAAGGTGATAATGGTGTTGGTATGAACAGCGCACATTATCTACTAGGCTGGTATTATGCTTGGGGTGGCGGTCTTGGAGAATATGGTGACTGGGCATGGAAAATAGGTTGTTCACATGTTCATTCTGGTTACCAAAACCCAATGACAGCATATATCATGTCTAAGGATCCAGACTTTAAGCCAAAATCAAAAAATGGTAAAACACATTGGGCAAAATCCTTGAAACGTCAATTAGAATTCTACACTTGGTTACAATCAAGTGAAGGTGCTATTTCTGGTGGTGCTACTAACATGTGGAATGGTGACTATTCACAACGACCATCTGATGTACCTACTTTCTATGATTTGGCATGGAAAAGAGCACCTGTATACCTAGATCCAGAAGATAGTAGATGGTTCGGAATGCAAACATGGACCATGCAACGTGTTGCTCAATTATACTATGAAACAGGCAATCAAATGGCTAAAAACTTACTTGATAAATGGGTTCCATGGGCAATATCTCAAGTAAAATTACATGATGATGGTACATATGAAATTCCATGTAATTTAATATGGGAAGGTCAACCAGATACATGGACAGGAACGTCTACAGGTAATCCTAATTTAACAGTTACAGTGGATACTTGGAATCAAGATATTGGTATTACAGGTTCTTTAGCTAACACATTAGCTTATTATGCTAAAAAAGCCAATAATGAAGCAGCTCGAGAGATGGCGGAAGAATTATTGGATAGAATGTGGACAAATTATAGAGATGATATCGGTATTGGTGTTGAAGAAACAAGAGCAGATTACGATCGTTTCTTTGATAAATCAACCACAACCGTTCATGTGCCTAACGGATTTAATGGTAAGATGGCTAATGGAGATGAAATTAAACCAGGTATTGGCTTCTTAGATATTCGTTCAAAATACTATGACATGCCTGGATTTGAAAAAGTACAAGCTGCTTGGGACAGTGGTGATTTTGAAGCGAATGCTCCTAAATTTACTTACCACAGATTCTGGAGTCAAACAGATGCGGCTGTTGCATATGGTACTTATGCAATGCTATTTGAAAATGCTGCAACAATTGCAGATCCTAATCATCCAAACTGGCCAGAAGCACCAGAAGAAGAACCTACTCCAGTTGCATCCTTCGATGTGAGCCTTGAAATTACCCATGATTGGGGAAGCGGATGTAATGGTCAATTTACGGTTACAAACACTGGTGATTTAGCTACCACAGATTGGTCTTTAGAGGTTTATACTAACGTTAATGTTGATTCACTCTGGACAGCTACAAAAGGAGCTGGAAGTTCGGATGGACACTATTTTATTATACCTCCAACCTATGATAAGGTAATTCAACCTGGTCAATCCAAAATATTAGGTTTCACGAGTAATTCAACTGGTAACATGCAAAACAGTGCTGTCATTACAAAATATAAAGTAACAATGGAAACAGAATAATAAAAGGGGCATAAGCCCCTTTTTTATAAGAATCAACGCTCGTACTTTAAAAAAGATGAATACATACTAAATGAAGATGCAAATATTTTATAAAAATAACCTAGGAGGGTTTTACAATGAAAGATATACTCAGAAGAATCTCTTTTATATCTTTTTTCATTTTTTACTCATATTTTCTAGTTTTTACCTAGCTGATTATGCCTATGCCTCAACCCTTGAAAATAGTGCCTATAATTATGCGGAAGCTTTACAAAAATCTTTATATTTTTATGAAGCTAATAAATGTGGTCCTGGTATATCAGATACTTATCTAGAATGGCGTGGTGACTGCCATGTGGAAGATTCAGCTATTCCTTTAGACACTGATCACACTAATTTATCTGAAGATTTCATTAATTCTAATAGAGCTATTCTAGATCCAGATGGCGATGGTGCTGTGGATTTAAGTGGTGGCTTTCATGATGCTGGCGATCATGTTAAGTTTGGTTTGCCTCAAGCTATACCGCCTCGACTATTGGTTGGGGGTATTATGAATTTAAAGATGCATTTGTTCAAACAGGTCAAGACCAACATGCCTTAGAAATATTAAAATGGTTTAGTGATTATTTTATGAAATCAACTTTCTTAGATGAAGATGGTGAGGTCGTTGCTTTTAATTATATGGTTGGTGACGGTACTACCGATCATAATTATTGGGGGCCACCTGAGTTACAACGTAATAAGGATTATGCTAGACCTGCTACGTTCGCAACGCAAGATACACCTGCCAGCGATCAAGCTGGAGAAGCTGCAGCTGCTTTAGCACTAATGTACTTAAATTATAAAGAGGTTGATAGTGTTTATGCAGATAAATGTTTAACCTATGCAAAGGCACTCTATAAGTTTGGTAGAGAATATAGAGGACTTGGTATAAGCGGTGGCTTTTACAATTCCAGAGCTTGTGAAGATGATTTATCATGGGCTGCTATTTGGCTTTATGTTATAACGGATAACCTGGAGTATATCAGGCACATTGATTCTGTTGATGCAGATGGAAATTATACAGGTTATTTGAGTAAAATTCTAACAACTACGGAGAATACATGGCAGAATATTTGGACCCATTGTTGGGACGCTGTTTGGGGAGGAGTCTTTACAAAATTATCTTGCACTTTCCCAGAAAATACATTGTTTGATTATGCTGCCCGATGGAACTTATGTTTTGGACAGGGGGGTCAAGTACCCCATGATGAACCCTATGAAAACACATATTTAGAATCTAGTCCTGCAGGATATGCTTTCCTTAACATATGGGGCTCAGCAAGGTATAACACGGCAGCACAATTATTAACGTTGGTGTATCAAAAGTATCATACTGAAAGAACAGGTTTAACAGACTGGGCTAAGGGTCAAATGGATTATATATTAGGTGATAATCCTATGGGTTATTCCTACTTAGTAGGCTTCACTGAGAATCATGTAGAACATCCACACCATCGAGCAGCCCACGGATCAACTGTAAATGATGTGAACTACCCTGAAAAACATCAACATACCCTTTGGGGAGCTTTAGCTGCTGGACCAGATAGTGGTGACCATCATATAGACCATACTGGTGACTATATCTATAACGAAGTGGCAATTGACTATAATGCAGCCTTTGTTGGCGCTTTAGCTGGCCATTATCTATTATATGAACAAGGCGATCAACCATTGGCTAATTTTCCACCATTAGAACCAGAGAAGGAAGCATTTTATGTAGAGACAAAATTAGAACAAGAGAATAATCAAAGAACACAAGTAACCATAAGTATAAACAACAGAACATCTCAACCACCACGGTTTGTTCAAGATCTAAGTTGCAGATATTACTTTAACATTGAAGAACTTTTTTGATGTAGGTCAATCAATCAATAACGTAACTTTTGATACAATGTATGATGAACAAGTAACATCTTATGAAGGTAGTGTTGAAGCTAAGGGACCCTTTAAATTTGATGATGGTGGTACTTACTATATGGAGTTTGTTTGGAAGGATCTACATATACATGGTAAAAGAGATTATCAATTCGCACTTGTTGCTGATATTGATAGTACATGGCAATTCAGATGGAATGGTGCTAATGACTACTCTAGAAAAGGTATTAGTAAAGAATATAAAAAAAAATATAAATATTCCTGTCTACGTAGATGGTGATCTTGTTTATGGAAAACTACCAACCCTCTTCCACCATATGAACATGGAACAGGTGGTAATAATAACAATAATTCACCTATAAGCTTTGAATACACCTACTTAGAAAAGCAGAATTGGGGGGGGTCTGGTTTTGTAGGTGCTTTAACCATAAAAAAAATACTGGAGATCAAGCTATTTCTGATTGGGAGATATCTTTTGATATGCATGCAAGAATAGATAAATTCTTCTCGGCAGATGTAGTAGAACATAATGAGAATCACTACATCATTAAAGGCAAACAATGGAATAAGAGTTTAAGTCCGGGACAATCATATACGTTAGAATTCATTGGAGAATACCATGAAGAGATTTGCCAAGTTGAAAATGTAACAATTCAATAAAAAAGGTGTTGTTTTTATATCATAAGGAGGTTTTTATGAAAAAATATTTTTCTGTATGGATAATATGTGTTATGATTTTTTCTATTATGATGACTGCCTTATTACATGATGTTACTTCAATTGCAAAAACGGATTATAATTATGCCGAAGCTCTACAAAAAGCAATTTACTTTTATGATGCTAACAAGTGTGGAACTGGGATTACCGGTGGAAGGCTTGAGTGGCGTGGTGATTGCCATGTGGAAGATACAGCCATACCACTTGATGTGGAACATACCAATATGAGCCAGTCATTTATTGATCGGTATAGACATATCTTAGATGCCGATGGAAATGGTACCATGGATTTAAGTGGTGGCTATCATGATGCTGGTGATCATGTTCGATTTGGATTACCACAAGGTTATACAGCATCTACTTTGGGTTGGAGTTTCTATGAGTTTAAAGAAGCATTTTTGAAAACCAATCAAGATGAACATATGCTTGAAGTATTAAAATGGTTTACAGATTGTTATTTACGGTGCACTTTTGTAGATGAAACAGGAAATGTTATAGCCTTTTGTTATATGGTTGGTGAAGGTGGTACCGATCACACTTACTGGGGTTCACCAGAACTTCAGCTTCTTTCTAAGTGCCCCAGGCCAGCTGATTTTGCAACGTCAGAGACTCCAGCCAGCGATCAAGCAGCACAAGCATCAGCAGCTTTAACGCTCATGTACTTAAACTATAAGGACATGGATGAGGCTTATGCCCAGGAATGCTTAGTAAAAGGTAAAGCTCTCTATGAATTTGCAAGAATGAATAGAGGTCTTGGGAATGGTGATGGTTTTTATGGTTCAGGCTATGATGATGATGAACTGGCTTGGGCTGCTGTTTGGCTATATACTGTAACGGGTGATTTAACGTATATCAGGCATATAGATTCCGTGGATGAAAACGGTATATATACAGGCTATATGTCAAGAATTATTTCCACTACATCGAACACATGGCAGAATATCTGGGTGCATTGTTGGGATGTTGTATGGGGTGGCGTTTTTACGGAACTTGCGGCTTTATTTCCTGATAACACAAGATTTGATTATTTTTTCAAAATGGAATCTTGAGTATTGGACGGGAGGAACTGTTCCTCATGCAGATCCAGCAGATACGAATTATTTACCTAAAACACCAATGGGCTATGCTATGATTAATACTTGGGGTTCTGCCAGATATAATGCTGCTGCTCAACTCTGTACATTGGTATATCAAAAGTATCATCCAGAAGCTACTGATCTGACAGATTGGGCTAAGGGGCAGATGGATTATATTTTAGGTGATAATCCAATGGGGTATGCCTATGAGGTTGGCTTCACAGACAAATATGCTAAGCATCCACATCACCGTGCTGCCCATGGTTCAAAAAACAAATAGTATGCTACAGCCAGAAAATCATAAGCATACACTATGGGGTGCTTTAGTAGGTGGCCCTGATTCAAAGGATCAACATAAAGATGTAACCACAGATTATGTGTACAATGAAGTGGCTATCGATTACAATGCGGCTTTTGTTGGTGCTCTTGCTGGACACTATCTACTCTATGAGCAAGAGGACGTTCCTCTTAGTCAGTTTCCTATATTAGAGCCTTCAACTGATGAACATTATGCGGAAGCTACGTTGGAGCAAGAAAATAATGAAAGAACACAAATAACCATTACTATTCATAATGAGACTGTCCATCCACCAAGGCTAGAAAACGATATGGTATGTCGCTATTACTTTAATATTAAAGAACTATTTGATGCAGGGCAAACGATTGATGATGTTAGCTTTCAAATTATGTATGACGAACAAAAAACCAGCTTTGGAGGAGAAACTATCTGTACGGGTCCTATAAAAGCAGATGATGGTGGAACATACTATGTGGAGTTTGCATGGAAAGATCAAAATATCTACGGTGATAGGGATATTCATTTTGCATTAGTTGCTGAGCAGGATGCTACATGGAAGGCACATTGGGATTCTAGCAACGATTGGTCAAGGAAAGACATTACCTCGACACCAAAGAAATCTTCCTACATTCCAGTTTTTGTTAATGGTCAATTAGTTTATGGCGGTATTCCAGAACCTGAACCACCATATAATCATGGTGGTGGTTCCCAAGAGAAAAGTTATACATATGCCTATACAGAAAAAACAAAATTGGGAATCTGGATTTGTTGGTTCTCTTACTATCACAAATACTGGAAATGTTGCTTTATCTCAATGGCAGATAACATTTAGCATGGAAGCAGATATTGACGAGTTTTGGACAGCTAATCTCATACAATCAAATAATCCACACTATACAATAGAAGGTAAAGATTTTAACAGTAGCATACTCCCTGGGGAATTCATTACTTTAGAATTTATTGGCTCTTATAATGATGGTGTATGTGAGTTAGAGGATTTACAGTTGATATCCGATTAAGACCATATGATAATATTTATTTTCAATAAGCCCAGACACAGGATTACCTAAAATTGTGTCTGGGCTTTATTATAATTAAAACGGCAATTTGGTGACTTATTTTATCAAAATGATAAAGGTGTATAAGCACTTTTTTAACGACAAAGTTTCAGCAAATAATGTTAAAGCTTGAAGATGAATGTGTCGATATAATATATGGAGTTGTGTCTTTATATACTAATTCCAAAGAAAAATAGAAAGTTTATTGGAATATTTATTCAAATTTATATTGCTTTGGTTATCAAAATAAAGGTATAATAAGTAATAGTGAAAATAGAGAGAGATTTAATAACATGTAACTTTAGGCATAGTAAGTACTATGACTTACTGCAAAGAGTGTACATATGAATATAATTGGGATGAATGTTTAGCATTATTATGTATGATGAAGTGGGGAGGACTCATAGTGTTTAGTCAAGTGATATATTCTAATGAATACTTAGAACTCATAGAAGAGGAAGAACAATATTATGTAAGAGTTTTTGAAAAGGGTTATAACATGAAAGATTTTACTGAAATTATGTTAGAATACCCTAGGATTAACCTTACTCACTTTGCAGCCCTCAATTCTGCAATTTTTTTTAGCGTCTGGAAAAATCATTAAAATAGGTACAAAAAAGCCTTTGGTCGAGGTATCAGTCAGCAAAGACCGACTAAAAGGTTATATCATTATTAATATGGTACAAGAAGAATTTGAATCAAAGGATAAATCAGAATTGGTACAGTGTATTATGGAAGCTATAGCACAATCCAAGATTGTATATGGTATAGATGTCCATGACATTATTAATGTTATTGAACCACTTCAGAAGATACAAATAGCTGAAGGAGTATTACCCGTTCGTGGTAATGATGCACAAGTTAAGTTATATCAAGTTGAGGATGTCAAGCCTAAGATGGTAGAAGATGATACAGTTAACCATTATGAGCTAAATCTCATTAATAAGGTGGAAAAAGGGGCATGGCTTGGGGAACGTATTGAACCAAAGCCAGGCATACCAGGTAAAACCGTCTGGGGAGAGATTATTCCTGCCCAGTCAGGAAGACAAGCAGATCTTGACTATGATAAAAAAAACAGTCACTCAGAAATATGATAAAGGAGAAGATAAGACCTTCTTATATGCTAAGAGGACAGGTGCGGTTATCTATCAGAATAATGTTATAGGTGTCTGTAACTTTTTTAGAGATAGATGGTAGCGTCTCTTTCAAAACTGGAAATATAGATTTTGATGGTATGGTTGAGATTAAGAAAACCATTGAAGATAACTTTGTGGTTCGAGCAGACCATGATATTCAAGTTATGGGTGATATGGGAGTAGGTAGTGTGGATACCATTGAAAGTCGTGATGGTAATATCTATATTCGAGGTGGTATAGCAGGTAAAAATAAAGCTAAAATAAAATGTAATGGGGATCTATATACCAAGTTTGCCTCGGAATGTACCATAGAATGTGATGGTACAGTTAACATAGGTTCTTATGCCATTAACTGTGATATAAAAGCTAAAGAAGTCATATTAGAATCTTATAAAAGCCGTATTATTGGTGGTACGATTCAAGCAGATATAAAAGTACAAGCAGGGGAAATTGGTAATCGTACAGAATCCTATACCAAAGTTATCATAAATGGTTTTAATCGTAAAAAAAATAAAAGAAGAATATGACACCATTATGTTAACGATTGCTAAAGTAAAAGATAAAATTAACCATCTTAAACAGAAAATATCCATATATTCTGCAGCTAACTTAAATGATGACCAAAAAGCGGAATATGATAAATTAAGTGAGGAATTTGAGTACTTTAAAAAGAATCTAAAGTTGCTGTATAATAAGCAAAAAAAAATATGTGTCTTATTTGCATGCTAAGGGTGAAGGTGAACTTAAAGTAACCAGCTGCTTATATCCTAATGTTTCCATTAGCATTAAGTCCCACACGAAGCATAATAGTAAGTATGCCAAATCACCCACCTCCTATTATGTCCTTAATAACGAATTGATTAAGGCGTAGTTGATAAAAACTTGGAAGAGGGATATGCGTATGGCTTATGAAAAGATGTTATATAAAATACTAGAACAACACAAGAAAAACGAAGATATAAGTAAAAAAGTCTATCGATATACAGGGTTAATACACGCCATAGAATTTTTTTCTCAGAAATTTAACTTAGATCATGTAGAAGATTATATATATGAATTTACCAATGAGTTATTATTACCAGAGCAAATAGCAGTTTTTTGTGAAAAAAGGATGCTAAGTACATATTGAAACATGGTAATGGCTATAAACAAAAAAAAGATTGTATCATCTATTATGATAAGTCGTATGATCAGATGATTCACTATCATAGTGGATTAGTCACTCAGGATAAGATGGAGACGTATTTTCCTAAAGAAGTATTGCAGAAATTTCCAGCTTCAATAGCGATTCCTCTTATTATGAATTTTGAACTCTATGGCATTGTGTTTCTAAATCGTTTAGATGAAGCATTTGCAGATGATGATTGGATTATTGCTAATGCATTAATGAATCTCTTTGCGGCGGCTTTAACTAACCATAAGTATTATGATGACATGAAAGATATGAGTAAACAATTAAATGAAAAATTGTTCAATTTATTTGCGATTAACCATTCATCAAAAGCATTACTTAGTCAATTGGATTTGCAAACATTATATGAGCTATCCATCAGTGTGTTTTCGGAGCTAACCCAAAGTAGTTTTACTACTTTTTTCTTATATGATGAACTGACAGGAAGCTATCGCTTAATGAGTCTGAAGGATGTCTATAATTCTAAACTAATCATGTTCATTAATCTATACCCTAGAATACCAATAGATGATATTAGTATAGGGGTACTCACGGACATGGATGATATAGACCAACGGAAGACCTTTTTTTGATTTGTTTGAAAATGCAAAAGAAATACTTCAGGATATAAAAGCCCAATATATTATATCCATTAAAAAAGATCATCGGTTAATTGGTTTTGTGACATTAGGTCCCAAAATAAATAACAATGCCTATGAAAAAAGCATATTTGAGCTCATTGAAAGTTTAGCATCATCTACCTATATTGCCATATCTAATGCTAAGAATTTTCAAGAAATCAGTAAGCAAAAAGAAGTCATTAATAATAAATTAAATAGAATAGTGCAACTGAACTTGCTCATGAAGAATATTAATGGTGCCAAGAATAGTGAGCAACTGCTTGAGTTAACACTTAGTACATTAAGTATATTCTTCGGGGTGACAAGTGGTTTTATTGGTTTATATAATGAAGAGGAAGATGCACTTGAAATAAAAGAATCCATTAATATCAGTGGGGATTTGAAAAAGATACCCCTGTCAGTGAACTTTGAATTACTTAAAATAGGTGAAAATCTTGTTTATAATAGTGAAGCAGATGTGGAGAGTACATTTCCGCCTCATGTAGTAGAGGCTTTTGAGGATAATTATGGTGGTGCTGTCCTTGTGCCAATATTTGTCGAAGATAACCAGTTGAAACTTCTGGGGGTTATTGGTATACTAGCAATTAGAGATAAAATTATAGGTGATGAAGAAAATATAACGACCCTTGAATTTATCGCTAGTCATATTGCACCGGTGCTTTATCAATTTTATACCTTACAGCAAGTGATTGATCAGTACAAACCTGACTATCAAGTTTTGTTATTACAAGATTTGGAGAAGAACATAAAAGAGGCAAGAGATTTTAAATTAGAGCTTAAGGTTGTACATATTTGTTTGAGCAGGACATATCAATTTCAGAGGGTATCACTGGATGATTTACAGGCAGTTCATAAGAAAATATATCCTGTGGATAATACCAATATATTTATGATAACCTGTGACCAGAATCCAAAACAGGCCATAAGCGATGTTCTAGGGGATGATGTCATATATAGTCAATATGAGCTAGGTACGGATTTTAATACAGTAGAAGAATTTCTACAACATTTTGATCTAGCATAGGTTGTAGGCAAGGGTACGAATGAAAGCGAGATAAATATGAAACAATACCATATTGACAATTACATCGTGTTAGGCAAGAAATACTTTGAAGAAGATAATCTAGACCAAGCATTATTTTATTTTAATAAAGCTTATCAATTAGGGCGATTCAAAGATATTGATTTGATGCTGAATATGGCGATTATCTATGATGAACTTGATGAATTTGACAAGGCACTAGGCATCTATGAAGAGATTATTACTTGTGATGAAACAGAAGCTAGAGCTTACTATGGTATAGCTATACTCTATGACCATCAAGATGAATTTGATAAAGCCATTGATTATTATCAAAAAGCCATAGCTTACGATCCTTATTATGTAAAGGCTTATTTTTTCCTTGCCTATGCATATGATAGTGTGGGAGAGGAAGACAAAGCTATAGAAAACTATCAAAAGGTTCTTGAATTGGATCCGGATGACTTTTGGTCCCTTGTTAACCTGGGAGCTATCTATGAAAATCATGATAAAATAGAAGAAGCTATGACCCTCATGGAAAAGGCATTAACCATTGATGAAGGACATCATATGGCTTTATTTAACATGGGTGTTCTATTATCCAAACAAGAAAAAATGAATGCTGCAAAAATATATTATCAGAAGACCATCAAGATAACAAAAAATTATCCTTACGCATACCTTAACTTAGGTGTCATCTATCGAGATGAAGGTAAATATGATAGAGCGATTAGGATATTTACTGAAGGGATTATGCATAACGAAGAAGCTGTATTCTTATACTATAACCGAGGATGCTGCTATCTTAAAGTAAATAGTATTGAAGCAGCGGAACAAGATATTATCAATGTTCTTAGAAAACACCCTAAAATGGCTGATTATGTGCAAAATGATCGTGAACTTCAGGAGTTAATCCATTACTCAGATGTCATTAAAAGTATGTTAGAACAAAGTGAAGTGATTAGAACGTCTTGATGTACACAAAAAGGAGTGAAGACATTATGGCAGAGATTTATGATTTAGTAATTATTGGTTCAGGACCTTCAGGAATGGCAGCAGCCATATATGCCCAGAGGGCTATGTTAAAAACGGTAGTCTTAGAAAAAGGTATACCTGGTGGTCAGGTAGTCAATACCTATGAAGTGGATAATTATCCAGGCATTCCAGATATAACAGGTTTCGAATTAAGCACCAAAATGCGAGATCATGCAGAAAAATTAGGTGTCGAAATTCAAACGGAAGAAGTAACAGATCTTCAATTAGATGATCAGGTTAAGAAAATTGTAACAACCACAGGGGAGTATCAAGCTAAGACCGTTATCTTAGCAACAGGTGCCCGTTGGAAAAAACTTGGTGTGACAGGAGAAGAAGCTTTTACAGGCCGTGGTGTATCTTACTGCGCTACATGTGATGGTGCTTTTTTTTAGGAATCTAACAGTGGCAGTAGTTGGTGGTGGCGATGTGGCGGTAGAAGATGCAATATTCTTATCACGTATGTGTAAAAAAAAGTCTATTTACTTCATCGTCGTGATGAGTTACGTGCAGTCAAAATATTACAAGAACAATTATTTAAGCAAAAAAAATGTAGAAATGCTTTGGAATACAGAAATGAAAGAAGTTGCTGGTGGGGAGCAAGTTGAAAAGATTATGGTTCTTAATAACAAGACTGATGAAACTTTTGAGCTTCCTGTAGATGGTGTTTTTGTGGGTATTGGAACAGAGCCAAATTCTAAGTTGGCTATTGATAAAGTAACTTGTGATGAAAGAGGTTATGTCATGGCAGGTGAAAGTTGTGAGACAAGTGTAAAAGGTGTTTTTGCAGCAGGTGACGTCAGACAAAAGACACTTCGTCAGATCATAACAGCTGCAGCAGATGGAGCTACATCTGTTTATGGAGCTGAACGCCATATTCTTGAGAACTTTTAATAGACGGAAATAGTTATACATGATTGAGTGTGTCATTTTATAAGTTTTGATGTATCATTCGTATATAATGAAGTACACATAAAAAAGACTGCATGGTGAAGTGCAGTCTTTTCGTTTGATTTTTTTATTATAATAATCATCATAAAAACGATATGTACACATGGAACTTAATGTCAAAGTAACATTTTGTAGCTTTCATCCTATGTGCTTTGATTCAACTTTATATGAAAAAACGGATTCAGAAGGTTTATTACTTAATAACTCTTGCAGCACCTATGTAAGGGCGCATTCTCCTGTCGGTAAGCTCGTTAACAATGATTCCTGTTTGTGGATTATTGGCGTGAATAATCATGTTATTGCCCATATAAAGAGCTACATGATTGATGCGTCCATTAAATCCAAAGAATACAAGATCTCCAGGTAATAAGTCGCTCTTAGCTACTCGTTGACCATCATTAATTTGCGAACGGGAAGTCCTACTAAGGGATATACCAAATTTCTTCATAACTTGTTGTGTAAAACCAGAGCAGTCAACACCTTTTGTTAAGCTATTGCCGCCATATACATAGCGATTACCTTTAAATTGTACAGCGTAGTTAACAATTTGCTGTCTTAAGTCAGTTGTTTGTGTAATGGTTGGAACCTCGTCTGAGATTGAGACATAATTTTTATGCAAATAACCAGTTGATTCGTTTGCAATTTTTATGGATACCCAATCTTCAAGCTCACTAATAATTTCAAAAGAATTATTACGATAAACCTTTGAAACTTTATTAGAACTTGTTGATGGCTCTTGTCTGACATTAAGGACATCCGTTGTTACTACAGCATATCTTTTCTTTGTCTCTTCAGGGTTAGCAGCTTGGGTTAATGTCACAGATTCTGGTGATTTTGTAGCAGATAAAGTCTTATAATGAATGTATCCTTTACCCTGTTCTGTTTCGACATAATACCAATCATCAACCGGATAGAGTACTTTGACAGATTGTCCATTTTTTAAAGTTGCGATAATACCTGCCATGACATTTGGTGCATCAAATAAATTAGCTTCTTCACTGGAAACAAGAGATGATTCAGTATCTTTTATTTCCACATACTTACTATGTACATACGCATCTGATGCAGTATCTAATTGAATTTTATACCACTCATCAGTAGTAGATAAAATTTCAAGTGTATCGCCTAAATGGACATAATCAACGATAGAACTAGTTGTGTTTGGACCACTTCTAACATTAAGATTTTCCACATTAACAACACCCGTTGAACTGGCATAGATGTTAGATGTTAATAAAATACTTCCTAATAAACCTAGTGTTAATTTCCGAATACCGCGCTTCTTCATAATTGTTGAACCTCCTAATGCTAATACTATTCTTTGTAAACTCAGGAAAAATATTCTATATATTGATTAATAATTATCTCTTTTCTTGTCTTATAGGAAAGTCCTCAATTGAACATATGCGATTAGAACGTTCGCATATGTGCTAAGGAAACTTTCCTAACGACTAAAACTTCCTACGGAAGACGAGGCGAAGCCTCTTTTCTTGTATAATATAAAAAAATCAATATATAATCGCCATGTTAAGATCATGATGCATAAATACTGTAATAACAGTTGTTCACTCACCGAACTTATTATCATGATTTTAAGTTATTACGAAATTATTAACTAATTATTACATGATTATTATAATATTAATTTGACAAGAATGCAAGAGTTTACTTGAAATTACAATTATTTCCATTTTATTTAATGGGATTTTTTGAGGTTTGTTGAGGTTTGATTAGTAGGTTTGATAAGTATAAGTTGTCTATAGTCAGTCTAGAAAGAGAAAGTATGTATATTAAAAATGATGCTCCCATAATATACGATATGCATGTCCATTAAAAATGTCCATAATTTTGTAAGATTTTCTTATAAGAAATGTAGTAAGTCTGTAATATATTAAGAATAAATAGGAAAAGGACCTACCATCATATAATAGGTAATGATACTTAACATAGGCTAGGAGAAGCCTATCATTATAAGATGGCAGCCCATTAATATTATTTTGTACCGAAGATACGGTCACCTGCGTCACCTAAACCAGGTGTAATATAACCAATGTCATTTAATTTTTTTTCATCAATAGCTGTTGTATAAATGAGTACATCTGGATGATGAGCCAGTACTTCTTCTATACCTGGTTTTGAAGTAACCACACACATGATTTTAATATCCTTAACACCATAAGATTTTAATAATTTTACAGCTGCAACAACAGAACCACCAGTAGCCAGCATAGGCTCAGTAATAATAACGGTTCTTTTTTCAATGTCTTTTGGAAGCTTGCAATAGTATTCTACAGGTTCAAGAGTTTCTTCGTTTCTATACAAACCAATATGTCCTACTTTTGCAGTTGGTAATAAGCTTAACATACCATCTACCATGCCAAGTCCAGCTCGTAATATAGGAACAATAGCAAGTGTTTTGCCTGAAATAACATTTGACACAGTTTTACAGATAGGTGTTTCGATAGTTGTTTCTTTTAATGGTAAGGTTCTTGTAACCTCATATCCCATTAACATAGCAATTTCCTTCACAAGTTCACGGAAATCTTTTGATCGGGTGTTCTTATCGCGTAGTAAAGTTAATTTGTGCTGAAGTAGCGGATGATCTAATAGTTTTACATTGTCATTCATATTTTAATTTCCTCCTCTATGTGGTTTTGACAGTTTAATCCTAAAGGATATATAGTTGAAGATGCTTATATGGTTTGTTGACCTAAGAAACGTTCTATTTAATTGAAGTATTTCTTCACACCATATACAACATTTTTTTACCGCATTATAATAGCTGTATGCATGATTGCATACAATTTTTATGGTAATATATATTATGTGGTTTGTCAATCAAATCCAACAAAATTCTAAAAAAAATAAGTGGAAAATTATCCTATTTTTTAGATAAGAGTCACAATTAATATCATAACCTAGAAAAATTAAGTTCTTCATGAGGGGGTAGTCTTCATAATAAGAAAAATGTCATTATTCATCCTTAATAAGTTAAAAAAAAATATTACATTAGACACAATATATGTGAAAGATGCTTTCATTCACTTTTTTGTCATGGTATTTTGTGGTATAATAAACAAGGCTAATGACGGTGAAGGATGTATAGAAATAAGGATATTATTTACGGTTGAACCCTATAGAAAATAGGATAACTAAATAGGAAGTTATTCCACAAAGCTAATGGTTATAAAGGTGTGGTAGAAGATTTGAATCTGAGGTCCATTACCCTTAGGGATGAAGAAGGCGTTTTACACGTTATTCCTAACAACATCATCAAAGATTTTTCCAACTACTCAAGACCAAAGGAGAATAATGAGGAAGTCATTGATTAATGAGACATACATAATAAAGAAGTAAATGTCAGAAGCAGTGACTACTAAGGTCGCTGTTTCTCTATAGACAGGCTTGGAAATTAGAAAAAAACAATGTAAGAGCAATGAGTGGTACATTATTAAGGGGTGAAAAAAAACATTGGAAAATGGAACGGTGCAATCAGAAATACAAGGGCAGAATGAACAAATGGACAATCATGAACAAGCCATATATATTAGTCATTATAACATTCGGTGTGTTGCGCTAAATACAACCTATTCTCATGTGCATATGAGTGTGGATGCTATAATCATTAATCAATTAGCAGGTATTCAACCCATTAAGGTTGAATTGTGGATGTTGGGTCAAGCTGAGTGTTTGTTAACAGACACCCGTATGGTTCTAACAGGTAGTCAACCATACAAGATCAATTTGCAAACAGAATTAGAGGATGTTAAGAATTGGTCAAGTCATATACCGGAATGTTATGCATTCAAGATGGTTATAAAAGATGAGGGTAATGAAGTTCTATCTGAAGGATTTTTTTACATATGGTTTTCGATTCATACATATACAAGATCATAAGTTATATATAAATGGTAACCTGACGACCATTCATGCCATTAAATACAATTTTATGGAGCATGAGGAGGAGAGTCATATACAGTTCTTGGATGTAATCAAAACGTGTAAGCAATATAATATCAATACAATCCTCTTAGATGAAGGGGATGAGGCAGATGAAATTTGTTCATTATGTGATCAATATGGACTGTATATTATTAAGAACCTTGGAGGAAAAGGTTACGTTCAAGATATGAGTGATGAGGATAAATGGGAAGATGAATTAACAAAAACAGTATTTAAGTACAAAAATCACCCATCCATTATGATGTGGTCCTTAACAGGTGAAATAGAGGATTCAATAAAAATGATTAGGCATATTAAGATGGCGGATTATTCTAGACCAATCTATACAGATAGTGAAAAAATACACTATTATGACCAAGCCATTCGATTAAAGAAGAGCATGGTTAGTGATCAAGAGATCATAAATGAAGAAGCTAAGGACCTATATGCTGGGAGTATTTTGGGGAGTTATTCAACTGGATATGATGAGCATACCCTGGGCATAGAAAACAGTATCTTAGATGATAAGAGCAATCCTACATCTTTTGCATATGAAGTAAAGAAGAGCTATGAATGTATTCAGATACTACCTAAGGATATTATAAGAGGTATTTTTATCATTAAGAATACCTGCGATATAGGAGAACTTAAGGCATATACCCTTAATTGGGAGATATTAGAAGATGGCATGGTTATCAAGAAAGGTCAACTATCAGAAACCGCACTGTCTATGCATGATGAAGTGGAAGTGCAGATTGATTATGATATGAAACAAGTATTAGAAAATGCTTGGTATCATATTAATATTAATCTCGTTACATCAGAGGAAGTATGGTGGGCACCTGAAAATCATGTATTAGCATGGGCACAATACCGGATTCCTTATAAGATTCCAGGGAAAAAGAAGAAAACTTTGAGTAGGCATTTACGGGTAAGGAATCGTAAGTTGAAAGTTGAAGTCATTGGTGATAATTTTGAAATCATAGTAGATAAATTAAAAGGGCATATACGATCGGCTGAGTTTGATAAATTGGAATATTTATTATCACCCATACGTATGTATATATCGTATCAGGGTGAGCGATTAGAACCTACGAAGGTTAAAGAGGTTTGCGTCCAAGAGGAGGATGGTATCGCCTCTATTGAAATCATAAGAAGATGCCCACCCCTAAAAGGTCATATTACAACGACTTATAGCATTGGAGCAGACGGATCTGCCATGATTATGCACCGTATTAGATCCTCTAATAAAGATATCAAAGTAGGCATGGTTCTTGAGATTCCAGAGCAGTTTAATGATTTATCTTGGTTTGGGAAAGGACCTCATAATACTTATCAGGAACAAAATAATGGAGCTAAGGAAGGCTTATATTATTGCAAATTAGGCTATGATAATGAGTATGGGCAACATAAGTCTGGTGTCCGATGGGCAGCTCTTACAGATGGTGATGGAGAAGGTATACTTATTGAAAGCTGTAGGAACATTCCTCTTGTTATTGAGAGCAAGTTATGTGATGCTGGCGAGCATATTTTACAGCAATCTTTGGAAAAGGCCCAGAAAATGGTTGCTGTAGATGTGATGTGTAGCCATGAGGCAAAACAACATATTTTTGATACGGATAGGACAGATGAAGAGATTTATGCATTTGTTATTAAAAGAGTCATATAGTTTAGGTATTTTTTAACGCGTATTAATGACATAGTTGGGAGTGGATATGTGTGAGAATGAAGAGGTTACGTGGTGAAGATCGAGAGGGATCTGGGTCAATTCTTAACAAGTATGTGAAGATGTATAAGGGGCATTATTTCATTGGATTCATAGCGCTTATTATTGTGGATGTATTGTTATTGCAGATTCCATTGATTACGGGTATGGTGACAGATGGATTGCAGAAAAAATACCTTTACGAGTAACGATTTAATGGGCCAGATTGGTAGATTGCTTGTGTTGGGTTTTTTGATTGCTAGTATTCGCTTTGTATGGCGGTATTTTATTTTTGGTACATCTCGGAAGATAGAGTATGGACTTCGAAATGATTTTTTTAGTCATATAGAGACGTTGTCATTAAAGTTTTTTAATGAGCATAAGACAGGTGATCTCATGGCTCATGCGACGAATGACTTAAATGCTATTCGCATGATGGTAGGTCCTGGGGTATTGATGGCTTTTGATGCCATCGCACTGACGATTATGGTTGTCTATCAGATGTTGACAGTCATTAGTGTGCAGTTGACCTTAGTAGCGATTATTCCTTTACCCATTATTGCTATTGGAAGTTTATTTCTTGGGAAAACGATTCATTCACGGTTTAAGGATAAACAAGAAGCTTTTGCACATATGTCCGATATGGTGCAAGAGAATATATCGGGGATACATGTGGTAAAGGCTTTTGTACAGGAAACGAAAGAGTGCCTAGCCTTTAGTAAGATCAACCGTAAAAATTATGATAAGAATATGAAAGTTGTAAAATTGTTTGCATTGATGATGCCGTTAGCCATGATGGTGACAGGGCTAAGTATTGCTATTATTTTAGGATTTGGCGGATACATAACCATTCTTGGACGTATATCACTGGGTGATTTTGTGGCTTTTATTCAATACTTACTCATGCTGGTATGGCCTATGATGGCATTTGGCTGGTGTATCACTATTTTGTCACAGGGTACGGCTTCACTGGATAGGTTCACAACTTTGCTCAAAGAGAAGCCAGAGATTTATGATGATGAGACAGTGAAACAGATTGAAGCCATAGAAGGAAATATTACCATTAAGGATCTGAATTTTACTTACTCAGGTGCAAAAGTTAAGGCTCTTGATGATATGTCCATCACCATTAATCAGGGAGAGACCTTAGGGATTGTAGGGCGTACAGGTAGCGGTAAAACAACCCTAGTGAACATGTTGCTCCGAATGTATAATCCACCAAGAGGAACTATCTTTATTGATGGCCATGACATGTTAGATATACCGATTAAAGTACTGCGTGAAGCGGTAGGTTATGTGCCTCAGGATAATTTTTTTTATTCTCCGATTCCATAGCTAGGAATATAGCTTTTGGTGTTTCTGATGATGATAACATGGAAGCCATTGAGACAGCAGCAAGGCAGGCTAATGTGCATGAGAATATCATGACATTTTCTAACCAATATGAGACGGTTATTGGCGAGCGTGGTGTGACGTTATCAGGTGGGCAGAAACAACGTGTGTCTATTGCACGAGCCTTAATTAAAAAGCCTGCTATTATGATATTAGATGACGCTGTCTCCGCAGTTGATACCAGTACAGAGGAACAGATTCTAGGGCATATTCGTGAAGAACGAGCAGATAAAACAACCATTATGATTGCACATAGGATATCCACCATTAAAAATAGTGATAAAATAATTGTTATAGACGAAGGACGCATTATGGAGTCTGGTACCCATGAGACTTTAATGGCTCAGGAAGGTGCGTATTATGACATGGTGCAAAAACAACAGCTTGAAAAAGAACTAGAAGAGGAATAGGAGGTGGCTCATATGGAACATAACGAAGCAGGCGATATGAAAAAAGGTTATGATAAGGAGATCATAAGACGTTTATTTACTTATGCAAAACCTTATCTAGCATGGATAGCATTTTCACTGGTTTTACTTGTTGGTGTTGTAGGTGTCGAGCTACTTCGACCCATCCTTATAGGTTCAGCTGTTGATGACATGATATCAAAATATGATGAACCCTATGCTATGGTTGATGAGAATGAAAAAGGTGCAATTCCCATAGAGGATATTTATGTTATACAAGATAAAAAAAATGAACGTACAGATGCCAAGAAGGCGCGTATTGTCTATGATGAAACTTATGAAAGACCTTATTTTTTTAGTTATGGACTTAACATTAGATGAACTAGAGTTGCTAAAAGATGTTAAGAAAGTGACGGCTAAGGATGATGGTTATTATGTGACTTATGATAATAAGACGGAAAAAGTGCTACAACTTCAGGAGAAGGATATTAAGTTGTTGAGGAAGGATCAGATCAATGGACTTCTTCGCATTACCATTATCTTTCTAGTTATATTAATTGTAGGGCTTGTTTTAAATTATTTTCAAAAAATCATTTTACATTATACAGGACAGAAGATTATCTACAATATACGAAACGAAGTGTTTGGTCATATTCAAGGCTTATCCGTGAAGTTCTTTAATAATAATCCTGTTGGTAAATTGGTAACGAGGGTGACCAATGATACGGAAACCCTTAATGAGATGTATACAAACGTTATTGTAAACTCTGTCAAAAGTATCCTTATGTTAGTCGGTATTACGGTCATGATGTTTATATTAGATTGGCGATTAACCCTTGTTATTCTGCTTGTCATACCGCTCATTCTTATTGCAAGTATGCTCTTTCGACATTACTCGAAGAAATTTTATCGAGAAGTAAGAACCAAGGTTGCAGCCATTAATACATTTTTGTCAGAGCATATATCAGGAATGCGTATTGTTCAGATTTTCTCTCAGGAAGAGAGGAAGATGGAAGAGTTTAATAAGGCAAATGACGACTTAAAGAAATCTCATCTTAAACAATTGGTTATCTTCGGTATCTATCGACCAACCATGTACTTTTTTGTATGTTGTTGGACTATCCATTGTTCTTGGAGTGGGTGGGTATATGGTTCTTAAGGGAAGCATGTCCATAGGAAAGTTGATTATATTTATACAATATATATCCACGTTTTTTGATCCTATTCAGCAGTTGGCAGAACAGTTTAATATCTTACAAGCTGCAATGGCTTCCGCAGAGAAGATTTTCACTTTGCTGGATGAAGACGCTAAGATTGAGAATAAAGAGGGTGCTACCCAACTGAAAAAGGTTGAAGGTGATATTGAGTTTAAAAACGTATGGTTTGCTTATAACGATGAAGAATGGGTTCTTAAGGATGTATCATTTAAAGTAAAGCCAGGGGAAACAGTAGCTTTTGTTGGTGCAACAGGGGCAGGTAAGACATCTATCTTGAATCTATTGAGCCGTTATTATGATATCCAAAAGGGAGAGATATTCCTTGATGGGCATAATGTGAGGGACCTTGAACTCAAGAAACTAAGATCACATATTGGTCAGATGCTTCAAGATGTTTTCTTATTTACAGGGGACATTAAGAGTAATATCGCCTTAAGAGAAGAGGGTATTACAGATGAGCAGATTATTGAAGCTTCTAAATATGTGAATGCAGATAAGTTTGTGAAGGAATTACCCGATAAATATGATGAAAAAGTTTTTGAAAGAGGGGCTACCTTCTCTGCTGGACAAAGACAGTTGTTGTCTTTTGCAAGAACCCTTGCTTTTGACCCATCCATTCTAATATTAGATGAAGCCACTGCTAATATTGACACTGAGACAGAGTTATTAATACAGGATGCTTTATACAAGTTGATGGAAGGCAGAACAACGTTGGTTGTTGCTCACCGTTTATCCACGATTCAGCATGCTGATAAGATTATTGTCTTGCATAAGGGACGGATTAAAGAGACAGGAACCCATCAAGAGTTATTGGCAAGAAAAGGTATTTATCACAATTTATATAGGTTGCAATATCAGGAGATGGGCGATTATAATGAAGGGTAGGATGCAAGCAAACAAAGTCATAACACAAAGTATGAAGTAGATGTCATAAGTAAGCGACAAGTTTAACATAAGTGGAAAGGGAGTGATGATATTGTTTGATATTGAAGAAAATTTGAAGAGTTTACCCATGCAGCCTGGGGTTTATCTAATGAAGGATATGTATGGAAATATCATTTATGTGGGTAAGGCTATCAAGCTTAGAAATCGGGTAAGACAGTATTTTCGAAAATCAACCAATCATTCCAGTAAAATAAAAAAAATGGTGACCATGATTAAATCCTTTGAGTATATTGTGACGGACTCAGAGCTTGAAGCACTTATTCTAGAGTGTAATTTAATTAAGAAGCATCGTCCTAAATATAATACGTTGTTGAAGGATGATAAGGCTTATCCTTACATTAAGGTAACGGTTAATGAAGCGTATCCCAGAATTATCTACTCTCGAGAACTGAAGAAAGATAAGGCTAAGTATTTTGGACCGTATACCAATGCTAGGGGAGCCAAAGAGACCATTGAGGTCATTACAAAAATCTGGAAAGTAAGAACATGTCATCGTCGATTACCAAGGGATATTGGGAAAGAGCGACCTTGCTTGAATTATCATATTAAACAATGCCACGGTCCATGTCAGAATTACATCAGCGAAGAGGATTATAAGGGGCTTATTAGCGAGATCGTAGAATTCTTAGGCGGTAAGTATGATAAAGTCATTGGTATATTAGAAGAAAAGATGAAACAGGCTTCTGAGGAATTGGATTTTGAGAAGGCTGCTGAATATAGAGATCAGTTGATGAGCGTTAAGAGTATTGCAGGGAAGCAAAAAATCATTAATGCTTCTATGGAGGACCAGGATGTTATTGCTTTCGCTAAAGCTCATGATGAAGCATTGATACAAGTATATTTTGTCCGTAATGGTAAGTTAATTGGGCGTGAACATTTTCACCTGAATGGTGTGGAAGAATTACATAGACAAGAAGTAATGACAGAATTTGTCAAGCAATTCTACTCAGGAACACCTTATATTCCAAAGGAGATTATACTTCAAGAGGAGATTGACGAAGCCAATATTATTAACGCTTGGCTGGATAGTAAGAGAGGGCAGAAGGTCTATATCAAAGTACCTAGAAAAGGTGAGAAACATAAGCTTGTTGAATTAGCTGCTCAGAATGCTTTGCTGACCTTTGAGCAATTTGGGGAAAAAAAATGAAACGGGAAGACCGAAGAACAAAAGGCGCAGTACAAGAACTGGTGGACTTGATTCAGCTAGAAGATGAAGTGAAGCGTATTGAGGCTTATGATATTTCCAATATTCATGGTTTTGAAACAGTAGGCTCCATGGTTGTTTTTGAAGAAGGAAAACCTAAACGAAGTGATTATCGAAAGTTCCGTATTAAGTCTGTAAAAGGTCCTAATGATTATAAGAGTATGGAAGAAGTTTTGACGAGAAGATTCACCCATGCTTTAGAAGAGCAAAAAGAAATACTTCTAAAGAAGCAAGATATGAGCTTAGGTAAGTTTACAAGATTGCCAAACCTAATCTTAATGGATGGTGGAAAAGGTCAAGTAAATATCGCTCTAAAAGTGTTGGATAACTTAGGGCTAAATATTCCAGTATGTGGTATGGTAAAAGACGATAAACATCGAACAAGAGGGCTCTATTATCAAAATATAGAATTCAATATGGACACCCATTCAGAAGGATTTAAATTAATCACGAGAATTCAAGATGAAGCCCATCGTTTTGCTATCGAATATCATAGAAAGTTACGAAGTAAGCAGCAGATTCAATCCATATTAGATGACATTGAAGGTGTAGGACCCAAAAGGCGTGTTACCCTTATTAAGCATTTTGGATCTGTTGAAAAAATAAGACAAGCCCAGTTAAGTGAGTTAGAAGCAGTAGAAGGCATTAATCAGCGAGTCGCCAATACGATTTATCATTTTTTTAGAGAGGATGATAAAGAACAGTCTTAATCATTGATTGAATGGGTTTAGTTATAGTAAGCTATATTGGAATAATTGTATTAAATATGTATAGGATTAATAAACTATAAAATATTTAGTGATAAATAGGGCATAATATGCTAAAATATTGAGTCGTAAAGATTTTTTACTTTTGCTACAGAAATATTCTCTAACTAAACATCATAAAGATGCTTAAAAATGTGACCAAGTCGCTTTTGTATAATAAGAAAGCCATAGGAGGTATGACCATGTATTCAGTTGAGTTAACCGAGCTTGTTAAGAAAATGAACTTGAAGAATCTAACACCAACTGTTGATATAGAAGGTATAACCATCGCTCATTCTGATATCAACCGTCCTGCACTACAATTAGTGGGTTTTTTTTGATTACTTTGATTCAGAGAGAGTACAGATTATGGGGAAGGTAGAGTATACTTACCTTGAAAAAAATGGATGAATCTAAGCGAAGAGAAGTATACCATACACTCTTTAGTAGCAAAATACCTTGTTTGATTATGTCAAGAGAATTAGAACCATATGAGGATATGCTAGAAGCGGCTATAGCCAATGGGGTACCTATATTCCAGACTAAGAAAACCACATCATATTTTATGGCAGAGATTATTATATGGCTTAAAAAAGAAACTTGCTCCAAGGATTTCAATTCATGGTGTCCTTGTGGATGTATATGGTGAAGGTGTATTGATAATGGGTGAAAGCGGCATTGGTAAAAGCGAATCAGCCCTTGAATTGATTAAAAGAGGTCATCGATTAGTAGCAGATGACGTGGTGGAAATTAAAAAGGTATCGGAAGATTCATTGCTTGGTTCATCCCCAGACATCATTAGGCATTTTATTGAACTTCGTGGTATTGGTATTATTGATGTAAAGACACTTTATGGTGTTGAATCTGTTAAAAAAGTTCAAGAGATTAACTTGGTCATTAAACTGGAGTTATGGAATCCAGAAAAAAGAATATGATCGTCTAGGGCTTACGGAAGAATTTATTGAGATATTAGGAAACAAAGTGACTTGTCACTCTATTCCTATTCGACCAGGTCGAAACATTGCTATTATTGTTGAATCTGCAGCCATTAATCATCGCCAAAAAACAGATGGGTTATAATGCAGCTGAGGAACTTAATAGTCGTGTCATGGGTAATCTCAAAAAAAAGAAGTGAAGAAAGAGATAATGCTGAAAAAAATAAATAAATAAGATAAATGGAGGACGACATGTATAATATTGGTATTGATCTAGGAGGGACAAACATTGCAGCTGCTATTGTAGCTGAAGATGGAAAAATCATAAGAAAAGGCTCTACACCGACTATGAATGAGCGTAGTCAAGAAGAGATTATTAAGGATATGGCTATGTTAGCCATGAAACTTGTTGAAGAAGAAAAAGATATATCTTTGGATGATATTCATTCTATTGGGGTTGGAAGCCCTGGAACACCGGATCCAGAAAAAGGCATGATTGTATATGCCAATAACATAAATTTTCATAATACGCCTATTCGTGATGAAATAAGGAAGTACATTGATAAGCCTGTTTATGTAGGTAATGATGCCAATGTGGCTGCTCTTGGAGAATATGAGAGTGGTTCTGGTTCAATGTATAATGATTTAGTAGCTATTACATTAGGTACAGGTGTTGGTAGTGGTGTGATCATTAATGGAACAATCATTGATGGTAGCTTCTATGGTGGGGCTGAACTTGGACATGTATCCATTAATTTTGATGGCATAACATGTAGCTGTGGAAGAAAAGGGTGTTGGGAGCAATATTCTTCAGCAACAGCATTAATTAGAGATGCAAAAGAAGCAGCTAAGAATAATCCTGAATCGAAGCTTAACGAGCTTGTGGCTGGAGACTTATCTAAGATGAATGCTAAGATACCATTTGATGCAGCTCAGATGGGTGATCAAGTAGCTCAGGACGTTATTGATCACTATATTAAGTATTTAGCCGTTGGACTTGTTAATGTAATCAATATCTTCCAACCAGAAGTAATCGTACTTGGTGGAGGTGTTTCTGCTCAAGGTGACAACTTGATCAAACCTCTTAAGAAAGAGATTATTAATGAAATCTACGGTGGCGAAGGTGCTTTCAAGACAAAGATACAAGTAGCAGAGCTTGGTAATGATGCTGGTATCATTGGTGCCGCTATGTTATATAAAGCATACGAAAAATAAAAAAATGAATTATGGATAGAGGCTGACTCATAAAAGCGTATTGTCATTAGTTGCTTTTATGAGTCAGCCTTTTTTACTCTTGGTATGATTTTGATAATCTTTTTCATTAATTTCAAGAATGATATTGACAATGATTCTCATTTTTGATATTATAGACCTATAGTAAAGTAGTACAAAATATGTAGCAATTGATATCATGAGTTGTTTGAGATTTAACATAGTTTATAAAGTACATAAATATTATAGATGGGATGTGATGATATGAGTTTAGCAAAAGCAAAGACGAATAAAGAATACACAGTAAATCAGATAGCTGGTCAAGATGATATGGTAAAGTTTTTATTTTCATTAGGTTGTTATGAAGGTGAAAAGGTGACAATCATATCCAAGGTAGCAACAAATTATATTATTAACATCAAAGATAGCCGATATGGTATTGATGAAGCATTGGCAAAAATAATCCAAGTTGCATAGGTTTAAGGGTCAATGAATTTGATAGTTTTTATGAATAACAGGATAAACGATTATCTATACAGTAGTCTTCATAAGGTTACTGTATAAGATTGTGAGTGTGTACACTTAGTAATTAAATGAGAATGATGATCAATATCAAATATATAAAGGCAAAAGGTGGTAGAAGATGAAGATTGCATTAACAGGAAACCCAAATAGCGGGAAAACAACCATGTTTAACGCATTAACAGGAAAACTCGAGCATGTTGGTAACTGGGCTGGCGTAACAGTTGATAAGAAAGTTGCAAGACTAAAAGGACATCTTAAGGGTAAAAGAGCTGGTAAAGTGATGGTTGTGGATTTGCCTGGAGCTTATTCCATGAGCCCTTTTACAAATGAAGAAAACATAACAAGTGATTTTGTGAAAAGTGAGAGTCCAGATGTTATTATTAATGTTGTAGATGCGTCAAACTTAAATAGAAGTTTATTTTTTACAACACAATTATTAGAATTAGGTATTCCTGTTGTTATAGCATTGAATAAAACAGATATGGCTAAGAGAAGTGGACTTACTATTGATGTTGTACGGCTTAAGAATCTATTAGGTTGTCAGGTTGTTGCAACTTCGGCCTTAAAAGAAATGGGACTTAAGGAATTAGCAGCAGCTGCTTTAAAGGCTGGAGATAGCCAGGGTGGTCAAGTAGCACCAAGAATTATGGATGATAACTTCCAAATAAACTCCAAGGCAGATGCAAAAAAAGCTGATCAATTAAGGTTTGCTTTCGTTAATGAAATAACAAAAAAAAGTTGAAGTAAGACAAATAAAATCAAATAAAGTAACTATTGCTGATCAAGCGGATCGTATTATTGCACATAAGTGGTTGGGTATTCCAATCTTTGGTTTGATTCTGTGGGCGGTGTTTTATGTATCCCAATCATGGTTAGGACCGTTGTTAGCTGGTTATTTAGAAACTGGAATGGAAATGTTCACAAACGCTGTATCAGGGGCATTAGAAGGTGCGGGAACCAGTACGTTCTTTACTGCTTTAATTGTTGATGGTATCATTGGTGGTGTTGGAGCTGTACTTGGCTTTTTACCTTTAATCATGGTATTGTTTTTCTTCCTCTCCTTACTAGAAGATTGCGGTTATATGGCACGTGTTGCTGTCGTTATGGATAGATTCTTTAAACGCATTGGTCTTTCAGGAAAGTCGATTATTCCTATGGTAGTAGGATATGGATGTGCTATTCCTGGTGTTATGGCAACTAGAACCATTAAAAATGAGAGACAAAGAAGAATGACCGCTATGTTAACACCTTTTATTCCTTGTGGTGCGAAAGTGCCTATTATCGCATTATTTGTTGCCGTGTTCTTTCCTAATGCACCATGGATGGCACCTATCACTTATTTTGTAGCTATTACATTAATTATTCTTGTTGGTCTACTAGCTAAGCGAATAACAAAAGCAGATACAGAAATGAATTATTTTATGATTGAGTTACCAGAATATCGTTTACCTAGTTTTAAAAGAGCAATTCTTTCGATGTTTGATCGAGCAAAAGGATTTATTATAAAAGCTGGTACAATTATCTTAGTGTGTAATGCAGCTGTATTTATTCTACAATCTTTCGACTTTGGTTTTAATCTTGTTGGAGAAGAAGGGGTAAGTTCCAGTATGTTAGCTATTATTGCCAAGCCTGTAGCTTTCTTATTTATTCCACTAGGATTTGGAATTTGGCAATTTGCAGCAGCATCCGTTACAGGATTTATCGCTAAAGAAAATGTGGTTGCAACGCTTGCAGTATGCTTTGCCTTATTCGGTGACAATGCAGAGTCATTACTTAGTACACCAGGCAGTGCCAATGTACTTATGACAGCAGGTGGTTTAACAGCAGTAAGTGCACTATCCTATATGTTCTTTAACTTATTCACGCCTCCTTGTTTTGCAGCTATTGGAGCCATGAACGCAGAGATGGGATCGAAAAAATGGTTATGGGCAGCAATTTCAGTACAATTTGGAGTAGGATATGTTCTTGCATTATTAGTGAATCAAATTGGGTCGTTAATTGCATATGGTAAGCTTGCAGAAGGCTTTGCAGCATCTATTATCATCTTAGTTATTGTGGCTGTGTTATTAGTAACACTTATTCGACGAAATAAGGATGAAGGAGTAGCAGGTATTAGTAAGAGCCGACGACAAAAGGAGATAGCTTAATGGGAGACTTCATTGCAGGTGGTATTGTTATTCTTTTAGTAGGATTAGCATTATATAAAATGTATCGTGATAAAAAAGCAGGGAAACACTGTAGTGGTTGTAGCGGATGCCCTTCAGAGAGTACTTGTGAATCTAAAAAATAAAGAGAAGTCTACAAGTAATTGTTTTAACAACATAAAAGTTCATGAAAAAACATATAAAGTAGGGGTAAGCTCAGTGAGTTTGCCCCTACTTTTATAAAGTGTTTATAATTGAAGATGATGATCGGATTAAAGGGATCGGACTTGAACTAAAAATTATAACGGGTAAGCTTGTATAATATTATTTTAGACCTATAGTAAAAATACTTCATTTAACTTATAATGAGGTTATGCAACATTAGATTCAGGTATGAAAGGAGATAGATAATGAGTACACATTGGGATTTAACATCACTTTATACATCTTTTGAGGACCCAAAGATGGAACAAGACCTTGCTAGCGTAAAACAAGAGGTTAAGACATTAAAGAAATGGTTCGAGGAGAATATAGACAATAAGAGACTTAATGATGCGGATAAGATCATACATATAATTAAGGAAATAACCGCAATTAGATTTAAAGCTGATCGATATGAAAGTTTTGCACGGTTGCAATCTGCCACAGACACAATGAATCAAGTTACTCAAGAAAAACTGAACATGATTGAGCTATAGAGCCAGATATTACAGAACTAGAGATTATGTTCCAAGATTATTTAAGTGAACTTGATGGTCTAGATGAAATCCTAATATCGGCAACCTTATTGGAAGAACATGGTTATATACTTCAAGAAATGGTAGCCAAGCATCAACACAGTCTAGATAGCGAAACAGAACTTATTATAGCCAAGATGAAAAAAAATACAGGATCAACGGCATGGACTAAGTTACATCAGCAATTATTATCAACCCTTCAAGTTGATTTACCAGCTGTCTACGGCCTAGAAGAAGAAACAAAGCCAATAAGCGCCGTACGTAATATGGCTTTTTCGTCAGATAAAAGTGTACGTAAGCGTGCCTATGAGAGCGAGTTAAAAGCTTATGAGAAGATAACACTCCCCATGGCTGCATGCATTAACGGTATTAAGGGGGGAAGCTATTACACAGACAAGATTAAGAGCGTTCTCTACACCACTTGATATGACACTTTTTTTATTCAAGAATGGATAGAAGCATTTTAGATGCTTTATTAGAAGCCATGAGAGAGGCATTGCCACTTATACGTAAGTTTCTTAAGAAAAAAGCTGAAGTATTGGGTCATGGAAATGGCATCCCTTGGTATGATCTCTATGCACCATTAGGAGAAGATAAGACGAAGGTCAGCTACGAAGATGCTAAGAAAATCGTATATGATAATTTCCATTCTTTTAACCCTGACTTAGCTGATTTTGCTCAAATGGCTTTCGATAAAAATTGGATTGACGTAGAGCCAAAGGCAGGTAAAAGAGGAGGAGCATTCTGCTCCAATCTTCCAATAGGTGAAAGTCGCGTATTATTGAATTTTGACGGGGCACTTTCCAATGTGATTACCCTTGCACATGAGTTGGGTCATGGCTATCATGGTCATTGTCTGAGAGAGGAACAATTACTCAATAGAGACTATACCATGCCAATTGCAGAAACAGCATCTACGTTCTGTGAAACCATTATTATTAAGTCAGCTTTAGCAAATTGGGATGATCAGAAACGCTTTGCTATATTGAATGATCAAGTGACAAGGTATGTAGGCATTATCATGGATATTTATAGTCGATTCCTTTTTGAAGAGGCATTATTTGAACAACGAGAGCAATCGACACTTTCTGTTAATCAACTTAATGACCTTATGGTCTCTGCTCAAAAAGAAGCCTATGGTGAGGGAATAGACCATACATATAATAACCCTTATATGTGGGTCAATAAAGTACATTATTATTATGTGAATAGAAATTATTATAACTTCCCTTATGCATTTGGTCTCTTATTTGCAAAAGGTTTATACGCTATGTATGAAAGGGAAGGGGCTAGCTTCTTACCTAAATATGATACATTACTAAGAGCAACAGGGAAGAACTCTATCTACGACATTGGTCAAAGTGTTGGTATTGATCTTACAGATGCCACGTTCTTTAGAGGTGGGGTAAACATGATAAAAGAGGATATTGAGATGTTACTCAATCTACTCTAAACATGAAATACTAAGTGCGCCATAGTGTTTATAAAGAAGCTATAGCTAGTCCTAGAAAACTGTGTTAGGGCTAGCTTTATTATGAGTTATAATTTAGTAAATTAATGGGCTTATATCTAATGAAAATTAATGTTTTTTTAAACTGAGCTTTTATAATATAGTCTTTCCATAAAGACTATTCATGTCTTATAGTTTTTGATACAATGTGTTTAAAGATATTTGAATAGAGAGAGAGGATGTTGTGATAATGAGTAATCAATATACGGTGAATGAACGCATTGAATTATTACGTCAAGAAATGAAGAAAGAAGGCTTATCTGTCTATATTATTCCCAGTGCTGACCCACATCAAAGTGAATATGTTGCAGAACATTATAAAAGTAGAGCTTACATATCAGGATTCACAGGTTCTGCTGGAACGGTAGTCATTACCTTGTCAGAAGCGTGTCTATGGACTGATGGACGTTATTTTATTCAAGCTAGTCGTCAGATTAGTGATAGTGAAGTGGCATTATACAAAATGAATATCCCAGGTGTACCCACTTACCAAGAATGGTTAAAAGAACACATACAATCTGGTCAGCGTATTGGCTTCGACCAGCGACTTTTCTCCGTTAATGATGTAAGAAGTCTTGAGCAGGAAATAGCCAATGATCCTATTAAACTTGTAGGGGATTTTGATCTTATTGAGAGGGTATGGACTGACCGTCCTTCAGTTCCCATGACACCTATCTTTTACCACGACATAGAATATACTGGTCTATCTACAAAAGAAAAGATCGATGCCATCCGTGACGTCATGACTAAGAAAAAATCAGAGGTTTATTTAATGAGCTCTCTCAATGACATTGCATGGCTATTCAATATACGCGGGGGCGATATAGCCTTTACACCTGTTACCTATGCCTATGCTATGATTACCATGGATGAGGCTATTCTCTATACCCATTCAGAAAAAATACCGGATGATGTTGGAAAAAATCTTGTAGAACAATCGGTCACTATAAAACCTTATGACTCAATATTTGATGATATCTACGACGCTACAGAAAATGTAACGGTTATCTATGATCCATCTAAACTCAATTATGCATTACGCAGTAAAATTAACAAGTCCAGTGATCATGTAGAAACACATGAGCCAACCATGATGATGAAAGCTCGAATGAATGAAACGGAAATAAAGAATCTCAAGAACTGTCAAATAAGAGATGGTGTAGCCCTCGTTAAGTTTCTATACTGGTTAGAAAAAGCAGTCCATAGTGAAAAACTCACAGAGATTACAGCTGCTGATCAATTAAGAGCCTATAGAAAACAACAAGCCCTCTATATTGAAGATAGCTTTGATACCATATCTGCCTATGAGGGGAATGGGGCTATGATGCATTACAAAGCAGAAGAGGAGACGGCAAAAGTATTAGAACCTAGAGGTCTCTACCTTATTGATTCTGGTGGGCAATACTATGATGGTACAACAGACATCACACGTACGATTGTATTAGGAGATCTAACAGAAGAAGAACGTCGTGACTTTACCCTCGTTTTAAAAGCACATATTGCTCTTAATCGCCTTGTATTCTTATATGGTGCAACAGGTACGAATCTTGATATTATTGCAAGACAACCCATATGGCAAGCCTATATGGACTATAAGTGCGGAACAGGGCATTCGGTAGGTTATCTATTAGGGGTTCATGAGGGACCAGCCAGAATTCGTAAGGAAATGGATGATGTTGTCCTAGAAGAAGGCATGCTCCTAACAAACGAACCAGGTATCTACAAAGAAAATAAATATGGTATACGAATAGAAAACTCTATCTTAGTGACAGAAGTTGCTAACAACGAGAATGGACGTTTCATGGCCTTTGACATCATTTCCTATTGCCCAATAGACTTAAAAGGTATCGATGTATCCTTGCTCTCAACAGAAGAAAAAGAATGGCTTAACAACTACCATCAAGAAGTATATGATAAATTATCACCTTATCTTTCAGAAGATGAACAAAGATGGTTGCAGATACAAACGGAGTGTGTATAACTAAAACATGATAATAGGGATGTCATATCACTGATTTTAATTATATTTTAAATCAGTAACATGGCATCCCTTTATTTATTTAATCATGAAGGATAGTTAATCGATCCTATTAAGGGCTATACACCTAATTCACTCTTAGCCTCTGCAAAAGCCCCAATAGCTCTATCTAAATCTTCTTTACTATGAACAGCTGATATTTGGGTTCTAATTCTAGCTTTGCCTTTAGGTACAACAGGATAGTAGAAACCAATCACGTAGATGCCTTTTTCTAACATCTTTTCAGCCATTTTCTGTGCAACCACTGCATCACCTAACATAATAGGCACAATAGGATGTTCACCTTCAGGTATATCAAAACCGACCTTACGCATACCTTCTCTAAAATAGACAGTGTTTTCTTCTAACTTATCTCTTAGAGCTGTAGAAGTTGACAGCATATCTAAGATTGTAAGAGACGTAGCTGTAATAGCAGGAGATAAGGTGTTCGAGAATAAGTAAGGTCTTGAGCGTTGACGAAGGAGATCAATAATCTCTTTACGACCACTGGTGAATCCACCACTTGCTCCACCTAGAGCTTTACCTAGTGTACTTGTAATGATGTCCACTCTACATCACATCACGATATTCATGGGTACCACGACCGTGTTTTCCAACAAAACCTGTTGCATGGCTATCATCCACCATAACCATAGCGTTGTATTTTTCAGCTAGATCACAGATGCCTTGAAGGTTAGCGATGATACCGTCCATGGAAAAGACACCATCTGTAGCAATGAGTTTAATTCTTGCACCGTTGTCGTCTGCTTCACGAAGCTGTGTTTCTAAATCTTCCATATTATTATTAAGGTAACGGTAACGTTTAGCTTTACATAGACGCACACCATCAATAATACTTGCATGGTTGAGTTCATCACTGATAATGGCATCATCAGCTGTTAAGATCGTTTCGAATAACCCCCCATTAGCATCAAAAGCAGAGGAATAGAGAATGGTATCTTCTGTCTGTAAAAAATTCAGAGATTTTTTTTCTCAAGGTCTTTATGAATCTGTTGGGTACCTACAATGAATCGTACACTGGACATACCATAACCCCATTGGTCATAACTAGCTTTTGCAGCATCAATCACTTCTGGATGAGAAGCCAAACCAAGATAGTTGTTGGCACAGAAGTTAAGCACTTCATTTTTAGCCAATGTATTGATTTTACCACTTTGAGGTGTTGTGACGATACGCTCATTTTTCCATAAGCCGCTATCTTTTATTTCTTTCAGTTGATTGTCATATATTTCTTTTGCAAAATTATACATCTGTTTCCTTCCTTTCTTCTAATCTTCCCAATTAAGAACAACTTTACCGGACATGCCAGAGTTCATGGCTTCAAAACCTTTTTTTTCAAATTCTGTATAATGATAGCCGTGTGTGATCACAGTAGAGATATCGAGTCCTGACTGAATCATAGATGTCATTTTGTACCAAGTCTCAAACATCTCACGACCATAGATACCTTTAATGGTTATGCCATTGAAGACAACTTTATTCCAATCAATGGTGGTATCAGGACCTTGAATTCCCAGCATAGCAATTTTGCCACCATGTTCCATATGGGTTAACATATCATTGAATGCACGAGCATTACCAGACATTTCAAGACCTACATCAAAACCTTCTTTCATTCCAAGATTATCCATGGCATCTTTAATGGTATGTTTCGTCACGTCTACGGTGACAACACCCATCTTTTTAGCAAGGTCTAAGCGATAGGGATTGACATCTGTAATTACCACATGTCTTGCTCCAGCCTTTTTAGCAATGGCAGATGCCATGATGCCAATAGGACCAGCACCTGTAATAAGGACATCTTCACCTACTAAGTCAAAAGATAGGGCTGTATGGACTGCGTTGCCAAGAGGATCAAAACAGCTGAGTACATCCGTATCGATAGTGTCATCACATAGCCAAACATTAGTTGAGGGTATAACCAGATACTCTGCAAAAGCACCAGAACGATTAACACCAACACCACTGGTGTTAATGCATAGATGACGCCTTCCAGCTAGACAGTTACGACAATGTCCACATACGATATGACCTTCTCCAGAAACTAAGTCGCCCATGTTAAAGCCTTTTACATGATCGCCAAAACCTACAATTCTTCCAACAAATTCGTGGCCAATCACCATAGGTGTAGGAATGGTTTCACTTGCCCACTTATCCCAATTGTAGATATGTACATCTGTGCCACATATGGAAGTTTTCATTATTTTTATCATCACGTCGGTGCTACCAATTTCAGGTATAGGTACTTCTTCAAGCCACAAGCCCTTTTCAGGCGATTTTTTTTACCAAAGCATGCATGGTTTTCTTATTTATAGTTGTTGTCAAGAGGAGTATCTCCTTTCAAGGATATAATAGAAACTTCGTTTAGGTTGAATGGGTATCATTCCACCCATCTCTTACGTTTAGTATAGTTAATAAATGTCTGTGTGTCAAATACAAATTACAAAAGATGTAGTATTTATATAATACATACATTTGTAGTGCACAGATAGACATATGGAATATGTAAAGACAGGAATAGAGTTGAAATTAGTTGTTAATAAGCATAATACACATATGTTAACCAAAGATAATCATTGGTTGACAAAGCAATGAGCCTTACCTATAATTAAACTAAGTTAAGTCAATCACGAATGTGTATAAAAGCGATTAGTCAACGTATATAGATAAGGAGATATCATAATGAAAGATATAATAAATAAAATACTAGAAGGCTATACACTTACCAAGGAAGAAGCTCTTCACATCTATCAATCATGGGAGTCAAATGCGTTATTTGATGCAGCTAATAAAGTAAGAGAACATTATATGGGTAAAAAAAGTGGATCTCTGTACCATCATGAATGCAAAATCAGGTAAATGCAGTGAGGATTGTAAATATTGTGCCCAATCTGCTCATTATAAAACAGGCATAACAGAATATCCTTTAATTTCCACAGAAGAAGCTATTAAGCGAGCCAAAGAAAATAGTAGCTTTGGCGTGGATCATTTTTCACTGGTGACAAGTGGAAAAGGTTTAGCTGGAAAAGATTTTGATGATATTATTGCTATATATAAGGAATTGGGAGTACAATTACCTAGTCTGCGATTATGTGCTTCCCTCGGTATTATGAATGAAGAGCAAGCTACGAGGTTAAAAGCAGTAGGTGTTAGAACTTACCATCATAACTTAGAAACCAGTAGACGCTATTATAAAGAAATCTGTTCCACCCATACATATGATGATCGTATTACAACCATAAAAATAGCACAAAAAGCTGGGCTTTCAGTATGTTCTGGTGGTATAATTGGTATGGGAGAGACATGTGAAGATCGTGTTGATATGGCATATGATCTTAAGAAACTAGGCATAAGATCAATTCCCATTAATGTCCTTAATCCAGTAGAGGGAACGCCTTATGCTGATAAAGAGATTTTAGCACCAGATACCATATTACGAACCATGGCTATCTTTAGACTGATATTACCGAACTCCTTTATTCGCTATGCAGGTGGCCGCATGGCACTTGGGGAGCATCAGGAAAAAGGTTTTAGAGCAGGTGTTAATGCAGCATTAGTTGGGAACTACCTTACATCTGTTGGAAATAAGATACCAGATGATATTGATATGATTAATAAATTAGGTTTTCAACTAAAAAATATAAAGTAAGATTATTTAACTAAAATAAGGAATAAGTAGGAGGAATTGATAATGGAGAAGGGTTATGCAATTGAAAAATCATTGGAGTTGGTCAAGAACTCTAAAATAGCTATGTTGGGTACATATGATCAAGAGGGGTATCCTAATATTAAAGCCATGCTAAATGTTAGCTCAGAGGGATTGAAAGAGATATGGTTTAGTACGAATACATCTTCTAAGCGAGTAGCAAATATTCTTAAGAACCAAAAGCCTGTATTTACTATGTAGATGAGCAAAACTTTATGGGATTAATGTTAGTTGGTCATATAGAGGTAACCCGGGATGAAGCATCTCGTAAAAGATTATGGTTTGAAGGTGCCGAAGCATATTATAGTGAAGGGATTAATGATCCAGACTATACGGTATTGCATTTTAAAGCCCATAAAGGTAACTTTTATCATAGGCTTGAAAATCTTGAATTTAGGATGGATTAGATTCTATTTTCTATAATTGACATCCCATGAATATGGTGTATAATAGATGTAAATGTATTCGTGACAGAACATATTGCGCTAATTATTTAGCGCTTTATTCTTACCCAAACAGTTTAATGCTTTAAAGTCATATTACAAAAAAGCGTTGAAGTGTAAAGTGCGAATAAATATCATATTGGAGGGGGTTAACATGACGATTTATATTACTTTTTTTAATCGGTTATATCATAATGATCATGACCATTAGTCTATTAAGTAAACGAAAAGCACAGAATGTATCGGGTTATCTCTTAGGAGGTAGAACTATACCACCATGGATGTCCGCTTTTTCTTATGGAACAGCCTACTTCTCAGCTGTGCTTTTTATTGGGTATGCAGGTAAGATTGGATGGAATTTCGGTCTATCTGCCATGTGGATTGTTATAGGAAACACATTTGTTGGTACATATTTAGCATGGGAAGTATTAGGTAAGCGAACAAGGGAAATGACTCAACGGCTGAATGTAGCTACCATGCCTGAATTTTTAGAGGTACGCTATAAAAGTAAGAATTTAAAGATCGTATCAGCAACCATTATTTTTGTTTTTTTTAATGCCTTATGCAGCATCCGTTTATAAGGGACTTGGCTATCTATTTGAAGAGATATTTGGTATTCCGACCTATATTATTTTAATTATGATGATGGTTTTAACAGCGCTATACCTGTTTGCTGGAGGTCTAGTAGCCGCAACCATGGTCGATTTTGTTCAAGGTTGTATCATGATTGTTGGTGTGATTCTTATGTTGTTTTTTGTCATAAGATTTCCTGCTGTTGGAGGTATTGGAGGGGCTGTAGCTAAGTTGAAAACCATTAATCCGGCATTGGTTTCACCTATTGGACCACCAGGGATTGTGCCGATTCTGTCCTTGGTTATCCTAACAAGTCTTGGCAGCTGGGGATTACCTCAAATGGTTCACAAGTTCTATACCATTAAAAGCCAGGATTCTATACGTGTAGCAAAATGGGTATCTACTGGATTTGCATTACTAATTACAACAGGTGCTTATTTTACTGGAAGTGTGAGTCGGTTAATTCTTGGTAATCAATGTCCAACCATCAACGGAACACCTGTATATGATCAGATTATTCCATTGGTTATAAGTGATACCTTACCCAAAGTGGTAGCGGCAATTATTCTTGTATTAGTCTTATCGGCATCCATGTCCACCTTGGCATCTTTAGTCCTTGCATCCAGTTCTGCTATTGCCATCGATTTATTAAAAACGGTGAAGCCAACGGTAAGCAATAAGACTTTAATGTGGGCATTAAAAAATATTATGCGTGGTATTTGTGGCCATATCCTATATGATGGCAACCATGAATAGTCCTATATTGAATTTAGCATCCTGTCATGGGGAGCTGTATCGGGATGTTTATTAGCACCTTATTTATTAGGGTTGTATTGGAAGAAAGCAACGAAGCAAGGAGTATGGGCTGGAATGGTAACCGCATTAAGTATTGTTATTTATGGTGTGATGCAATATGGATTCAAGAGTTCTTATATACCAACTATTGGGGCTATGGCTATTGTTATTCCTATTGCTACAATGACGTTGGTTAGCCTTGTTACAGAAAGTTATGAAGAAAAGCATCTTTGTTATGTTTTTCCGGAGGTTATGGAAGAAGTTGTATAGGATTTTGAATTGAAGTTAAGAAAAAACTGGAAAATAGAATGTATAGACAATGTAAAAGAGATAGGGGTGTAGATGGGCTATCGTAAGTTGTCAGGGTAAAGTGTTATACTCACTTGCCTTGCCCTGGGAAGCGGTCGGTCTGCGTGATTATAACACTTTACCTTCTGTCATTGCTGTCATTGGGTTGAAAGGAGAGTGACCATATGGTTTGGTCAAAGGTTGAGACGATAAATAGAGAAGAGATGGCATCTATTCAATTAAGTAGGCTTCAGGAGACGGTTAGGAGAATTTATGATAAGGTGCCTTATTATAGGGGGAAGATGGAGGCGGTATCTTTAACGCCAGAGGCTATTACAACGTTAGATGATTTATCTAGGTTGCCTTTTACGGTGAAGGAGGATTTGAGGAAGAATTATCCCTTTGGTTTATTTGCGGTGCCTAAGGATGACGTTGTGAGAGTGCATGCTTCTTCGGGTACGACGGGGAAACCGACAGTAGTAGGGTATACTCAGAATGATATTGATATGTGGAGTGAACTTATTGCCAGGTTAGTAACCATGGCAGGGGCAGATCGGACAGATGTTGCTCAGATTGCTTTTGGTTATGGGTTGTTTACTGGAGCGTTCGGTTTACATTATGGTTTGGAAAAAAGCCGGTACAATGGTGGTACCAGCTTCTAGTGGTAATACAGAGAAACAGATTATGCTGATGAAGGATTTTGGGACAACTGTCTTAGTGAGTACGCCTTCCTATGCGTTACATATGATGGAAGTTGCTAAGAAAATGGGTATTGATCCTGTTAATGATTTGAAGATTAAGTTGGGGCTTTTTGGTGGTGAAGGGTCAACTGAAGGTATGCGTCATCAAATACAAAAAGGTTGGGGGATGTTGGCCACAGAAAATTACGGTATGAGTGAGTTAATTGGTCCAGGGGTAGCAGGAGAATGCCCATGTCTATGTGGTATGCATATTAATGAAGATCATTTTATTCCTGAGATCATTAATCCGGAGACGGGTGATGTATTACCGCCAGGTGAAAAGGGTGAGTTGGTGATTACCACAGTGACCAAAGAAGCATTGCCTCTTATTCGTTATCGTACAAAGGATATAACAAGGTTATTATATGAACCATGTGCATGTGGAAGAACCTTAGTGCGTATGGAAAAAATAGAAGGACGAACCGATGATATGCTCATTATTCGTGGTGTGAATGTTTTTCCATCTCAGATAGAAGAAGTGCTTCTTAAAACCAAGGAAATAGGACCACATTATGAGATTGTTATCGAGAAAAAAGGTTATTTGGATATGATGGAGATTCATGTGGAATTAGAGGACACAACCCTTCTAGAATCTTATGGTAAATTAGAAGAACTTCAAAACCGTATACGCCATCAATTACGAACAGTACTTGGAATAGAAGCAAAGATTACCTTAGTAGAACCTTATACACTTAAGCGTTTTGAAGGAAAAGCGAAAAGAGTTAAGGATAACAGATAATATACAGAAGTATCAACCATGATAATGGTGTAGAGAAACTTTAATTTGGCACTTTTACCAACCATATTAAACCATGTAAGAATATATGGACGAAATGCCCAACACCTGTTAAAATAGAATTATAAAAATGGTTGAATGTTCTAGTACGAAAAGTACTATATTTACTCTCTAGCTTTACATGTCATTTTTAATGGTGCATAGATTGTAGAAGATATGCACTTTTAATGATGGAAATAATATCGTGTAGTATGAAATTACTTATAATTTACGAAAGGATTGATTAAATATGGGGAATAAGAGACTTATGCTTGGTAATGAAGCTGTTGCCAGAGGAGCATATGAGGCAGGTGCTACTGTAGCAGTTGCATATCCTGGAACACCAAGTACTGAGATAACCGAATTTGTAGCTAAATACGATGACATATACGCTCAATGGTCACCTAATGAAAAAGTGGCATTAGAAGTAGGTATTGGCTCTTCTTTTAGTGGTGCAAGAACCATGGTAGCTATGAAGCATGTTGGGGTAAATGTTGCTGCAGATCCATTGTTCACTGTAGCTTATACAGGTGTTAATGGGGGACTTGTCATTTTGGTAGCTGATGATCCTGGCATGCACAGTTCACAGAATGAACAAGATAGCCGTTACTATGCCAGATCAGCTCACGTACCAATGCTTGAGCCTTCTGATAGTCATGAAGCAAAAGAATTTGTAAAAGAAGCTTTTGAAATAAGTGAGAAATACGATACACCTGTTTTTTTTGTAAGATTAACAACACGTATCTCACATTCTCAAAGTATTGTGGAGATGACTAATCGCAAAGAAGTTCCTTTAAAAGAATATAAAAAAAGACTTTAAAAAGAATGTTATGATGCCAGCCATGGCTAGGGTTAAACACGTGGTTGTTGAGAAGCGTATGAATCAGATTGCAGAAGATGCAAGCACATGTGTACTCAATACAGTAGAGATGAATGATACATCCGTTGGTGTCATTACAAGTGGTGTACCTTATCAATATGTAAAAGAAGTACTACCTAATGCTTGTGTTCTTAAATTAGGTATGGTTCATCCACTGCCTAAGCAACTTATTGAAGATTTTGCTAAGAAAGTGGATAAATTATATATTGTAGAAGAGTTAGAGCCTATCTTTGAAGAGCAAATAAAATCATGGGGTATTGACGTTATTGGTAAAGATGTCTTAACCGTTCAAGGTGAATACAGTGCTAACTTATTAGAAGAAAACATTGCAATGGATACTTTGGATTTGGATACACCTAAGCAATTACCAGTAAGACCTCCAGTAATGTGTCCAGGATGCCCACATAGAGGTGTTTACTACATATTAAATAAATTAAAGAAACATGCCACAGGCGATATTGGATGTTATACACTTGGAGCTCTTCCACCGTTAGAAGGTATCGATACATGTGTGTGTATGGGTGCTAGTGTAAGTATGTTACACGGTATTGAAAAAGCACGTGGAAAAGAATTTATCAAAGATTGGGTAGGTATTATCGGTGATTCCACATTTGTTCACTCTGGGATTACAGGTCTAGTTGACATTGTTTATAACAAAGGTATATCCACCGTTATGATTCTAGATAACTCCACTACAGGTATGACAGGGCATCAAGAAAACCCAGCAACAGGTCGTACATTAAAAGGTGAAGCAACTCACGTCCTTAATCTTGTTGATCTTGCTAAGAGCATTGGAATCACTAATGTTCGTGTAGTGAATCCATTTAAGCCAGAAGAAGTTGAGTTAGCTGTCAAAGAAGAAACAGCAAAAGAAGAACCTTCAGTTATTATCGCAAGTGCACCTTGTGAACTATTAGATAAGAAAACAAAACGTATTCCATACCGCATTGATCTTGAAAAATGTAAAAACTGTGGTATGTGTATGCGCATTGGATGTCCAGCGATTAAGAAACAAGATGGTAAGATGATGATTAACGACACTTTATGTAGTGGCTGTGGCTTATGTGCAAAGATTTGTAAGTTCGGTGCTATTGTGAAGGAGGCTAAATAATATGGAAACAAAAAATATATTAGTTGTAGGTGTAGGCGGGCAAGGAACCCTTTTAACCAGTCGTATACTTGGAAACTTAGCTATTCATTCAGGTTATGATGTAAAATTATCAGAAGTTCATGGTATGTCCCAACGTGGAGGAAGTGTTGTGACCCATATTCGTTATGGTAAAAAAGTATATTCACCTCTTGTAGAAATAGGTAAAGCAGATATTATTGTTGCTTTTGAGAAAATGGAAGCACTGAGATGGCGTCATTACCTAAAAAAAGACGGTATTATGATTGTTAATACACAAGAAATTGACCCTATGCCTGTCATCATTGGTGCAGCTAAATACCCAGATGATGTCATCGAACAATTACAACAAAATGAGAATAAAGTGATTGTAGCGGATGCTCTTGCAGAAGCACGTAAGATTGGCAATTTTAGAGTGGTTAATACCGTATTACTTGGCTTATTAGCTAAAAATATGGATGTAGATGCAATGAATTGGGAAGAAGCTATTAAACAAACAGTACCACCAAAGACTATCGATGTGAACATTGAAGCATTCCATGCAGGTTATGCTTTAGCATAAAAACCATTAGAATCATATAAAGGTTATGGAAGGGAGAATTCTATGTTACTTAATCAATTATCTGTGCTTATAGCCAATAAAAAGGGACGTTTAATCAATGTGACGAAAATCTTGTCAAGTCATCAGATTGATGTAAGAGCTATCTCGATATTTGATACACCTGAATTTGGTATATTACGCTTAATTGTAGATAAGCCAGATTTGGCACGAGAATTACTCCGTGATAATGGCTATTCTGTCAATCTATCGAAAGTCATGGCTATTGATTTAGAAGATGAACCGGGTTGTTTAACGGAGGTTATATCCGTATTGGATCAAAACGATATCAGTATCGAGTATATGTATTCTTTTGTTATACAAAAAGGTCAGTCGCCTATGATGTTACTAAAAGTAGACGACGATGGAAAAGCGATTGAATGCTTAAAAGAAGCTAACATCAAAGTTGTAAGACAGAAGAAACTACAAGAATCATAAAAGTTATGTAAAAGCAATTTATTGAACCTATGATAAAGTCGTGTATGAACATGGTAAGTTCAATAGATAAGAATAAGGTTATCCCATCAAACATTATGTGATGGTCGATATTCCAGGATAATATAATGGGTTAAGTTTTTTAAACCCCTGGCTTGATTCATTATATTATCCTATAATATTAACGTAAATGCTTTAATGTGGTAGCCTTATGTTGGATTAATATTTTATAGCTGTAGCTTAATTCAACAGATAGTAGATTTATTGAACCAATGCTAAGATACCGAGGAGGGACTAGAAATGATTTGGAATGAACACATAGAATGTATGAATCGAGATGAATTGAGAAATCTTCAGAGCAAGCGCTTATGTGAAACTGTTGAAAGAGTGTATTATAATGTGCCGTTCTATCGAGAAAAGATGCAAGAGCTTGGCTTAGAACCTGGCGATATAAAAGGTATGGATGACTTAACTAAGTTACCATTCACAACGAAGCAGGATCTACGAGATAATTACCCTTTTGGCTTATTCGCAGTTCCAATGAGCGATGTGGTGAGAGTTCACGCCTCATCGGGAACCACGGGAAAACCAACAGTTGTAGGTTATACAAGACGTGATTTATCTTCCTGGTCAGAAGTTGTTGCAAGGTCACTTCACTGTGCAGGGGTTGGAAAAGAAGATAGAATACAGATTGCATATGGTTATGGTTTGTTTACTGGTGGATTAGGTGTACACTATGGTGCAGAAAAAGTAGGGGCAACGGTTATTCCTATATCAGGTGGTAACACAAAGAAGCAACTACAGTTAATGCAAGATTTTAGTAGTACGGTACTTGCTTGTACCCCATCTTATGCCTTATACCTAGCAGAAGCTATGGAAGAACATGGTATAGACCCTAGTAAACTTCATCTAAAAGTTGGTATATTTGGTGCTGAACCTTGGACCCATAATATGCGTCTGGAAATTGAAGAAAAACTACATATAAAAGCCATTGATATCTATGGACTAAGTGAAGTCATTGGACCTGGTGTAGCCAATGAGTGCGCTTATCAAAACGGTCTTCATGTTTTTGAAGATCATTTCTTACCTGAAACCATTGATAGTACATCACTTAAAAGTGTACCAAAAGGCATGGAAGGTGAATTGGTATTTACCACAATCACCAAAGAAGCGCTTCCTATCTTAAGATATCGTACAAGAGATTTAACGATATTAAATGATGAAAAAATGCCAATGTGGACGAACTATGACACGTATGCAAAAATGTACAGGACGTTCTGATGATATGTTAATCATACGTGGTGTCAATATATTCCCATCTCAGATTGAAAGTGTGCTTCTTGAGATCAGTGAGACGAAACCACATTATATGCTATTTGTGGATAGATATAATAATTTAGACACCTTAGAAGTATGGGTAGAAGTCGATGGGGTTTTCTTCTCCGACGAGATTCGCCAGTTAGAAAACTTAACAAGGAAAATTACCCACGAGATTCAAAGTACCTTAGGTATCAGTGTAAAGGTGAAGTTGGTGGAGCCTAAGACCATCGAACGAAGCGAAGGTAAAGCAAAACGCGTCATAGATAGGAGGCAACTAAAATGATTATTAAGCAACTGAGTATTTTTCTTGAAAACAAGTCCGGTCGATTATCCGATGTAACGAAAGTACTAGGCAATCATGATATGAACATCTCAGCACTGAGTGTTGCAGATACGTCGGAGTATGGTATTTTAAGATTAATCGTTGCGGATCCAGTTAAAGCACATGATTTACTTAAAAAAGAAGGCTTCTCAGTCAGTTTAACAGATGTAATCTGCCTGAAGGTTCCTCATCAATCAGGAGCATTGTATCATGCAGTGAGTATTTTATCAGAGTCTGGTGTAAGTATTGAATATATGTATGCTTACGCAGTTGGTGAAATTGCACCCGTTATAATGAAAGTATCTAATGTCCAAAAAGCCATTGAAGTACTAAAAGGTACTGATTTAGAACTTGCATGTGCAAAGGAAATATGTAACAATTAAGTAATGGCTTATATATTAAGGTATAGTTTAACGTTTCCTAAACATAAGTGAAAGAGAATGAATGTTATCATTAGATTATATAAAAGGTTACATTCAATATACATATTAGAAAAAAAATAGATAAAGTGAATCACCATACAATTGCATAGGATAGCAATCTAATGGTGGCTCACTTTGCTTATGTGGTGGAAACATAGGTTATTTACACAAAAATTAAATGGAAGAGACAGTAATAAATTGTGTACATATTCACCTATTACAAAATATGCCAGAGAAGATATTAAGAAAAGAGACACGTGTCCTTTTTTATGAAAGATGATTTCGCTATAATAGGTACAAGTTGATTGTGAATTAAATACGAATAAATGCAGATAATAGAAATGAAAATAAACAAATGTCCTAAAACATAGGATGTAAATACAAAAAAGTTATGAATTTCATTTCCATTTCAAGAAATAATTTTAGTTATTATAAACATTTTTTCATAGAAGATAGGATAAACTAATATGGAGTGTGCTAATACATGTTATTACAAGAGCTTATAGAAAGCCAACCTAGTCTTAAGAAAATGCTTAGTGGTATGCCAATAGAAATAAAAGATCGATGTGTTTTAAAAACGGTTAAAAAAGATGGTACGGTTATCGGAAAAGGTGATGAGATTAAATATGTGGATATTTTGTGTAAAGGTGAATTAAATGTGATTAATGAATTTGCCAATGGTAGTATCTACGTGTTTGATACCAACAAGGCTATCGATTTTATTGGTGAAATGGAAGTGTTAGCAAATGAGTCAAAATCCGTTGTAACCAATCGAGCCAAGACCGACTGCATTGTGTTAAGAGTACCGAGAAAAGACTTTATAAAGTGGACAGAAGAAGATAATTACATTACCATGATCGTTGCTAAGAAATTAGCCAATCGTTTATGTCATACTTCGGGTTACCAAGGATATTCCCATTATTATCCAGCGGCTCATATGATTAGACGATTCATTATTGAATATGTTAATCGTGAAATGGAAACAGGACAGGTTGTTAACATCAAGATGAAGCGACAAGAAATAGCAGATATACTCGGATTAAGTGTTAAAACCGTTGGACGTAATATTACAAAATTAAAGGAACAAGGATTAGTTAGTGTAAGAAAAGGTAAGATATATGTAGACCCAAAGCAGTTAATACATCTTAAAGATACCATGGAGATATGGTAAACATATAAAGATGGCTTGTAAACAGGAGGTAAGACATCGTGAAAGCTTGGGAAATGGAAAAAAGAACTCATCCAATCAGCTATTCCAAAAAATTCTTAAAGAAGATGAACAAGAATGGGATTTAATGGCAGAGGTTGGAAAAACAGAAGATGACAAGATAAAACTTCTTTGGGGAAGTTTTGTACCAGGTTCAGCTGCACCAGAACGTGTTATTATTGCAGGTGTACAAGCCATGGAAAATAGAGGCTATCTAGTAGAAGGTTATGAGGAAATTATTGAAGAAGGATTAAAGGCGCTTCAAGATAACGATATGGTGACATTACACCAAGTAACATCTAAATTATATCATAGCATAAATACCAGTATTAAGGATGAATCATCCTCTTATTGGCATTATAAACCTTATAAAACTTGGAAACAATATGAAGAAGCTGTTACTTTTATAGAACCAGAGTCCGTAGATGTATATTCCAAGGACTTTGAAGACAAAATATTAGTAGGCTGGCAGGCACAAATCATTGGTGGTGCGTTAGGTACAGCCATTGAAGGTTATACAACGGACAACTTGCGAAATGTGTTTGGTGAGATTCATGATTATGTCAGAAAACCAAATACATTTAATGACGATATCACTTTTGAATTAGCGTTTTTAAAAGCCCATTCAAAAAAAGGAATGGATATATCATCCATTGATATAGCCCATGAGTGGATTGGCCTCATCCCTTCTGGATGGTCAGCAGAAGAAGTAGCCCTTCGAAATATTCGTTATGGTATATATCCTCCTGAGAGTGGATTATATGGTAACCCTTATTGTGAATGGATTGGTGCTCAGATGCGAGGAGCCATATGTGGTATGGTTGCACCTGGTAATCCAAGGGAAGCAGCAAGACTAGCGTGGCTTGATGGACAGATATCTCACTACAATAATGGTATTATTGGTGAAATATTCAACGCTATATTGGTAGCATTATCCTTCACAAGAACAGATGTAAAAGAACTACTATGTGATACAATCAGTATGATCCCAGACAATAGTGAATATTATTCAGTTGTGAAATTCGCTCTTGACCAGTGTGAAAGCGCAAGTAACTGGGAAGAAGCTTGGCGTATTTGTGAGAAGAAGTTTGAAAGGTACAATTGGATTCATGCTTATCCAAATGCAGTAGCTGAAGTAGTTGCCTTATGGTTTGGTAATGGTGATTTTGACAAAACCCTTCACATCATAGCCATGGAAGGTGTCGATGTTGATTGTAATGCTGCACAGATTATGACAGCAATAGGCATCATGGTTGGAAAAGATAAAATCCCTATGAAATGGACTGAACCATTTGACGATAACATCGTCACTTATGTGCGCACCATGGAAAATATTGATATTCATGAGCTATCTGAGTGGACAGCATCAAGCTGTCGAAATGCCCAGAAAGCCTAGAAATATGACACTAAGAACGGATGTTTCATTTTTGGTAATGGGGTCAAAATCATTTAGTTGAACTTGGATATACTCTATCATGTGTCCAAATGTTTCATAGGATACATGATAGAGTATATCCATTAGAGAAACTTTGAATTTGACACTTTTACCATCCTTGTAAATGTCAAATGCTTGGTGTATAATGTAACTCTAAATTGCTGAAAATGACAATTTATAACAAAAAAAATCTAACAAAGGGGGGACACAATGATGAAAAAAATCATTAATCCTAATTTTAGCACTTGCAATGACATTGTCTATGATTCTTACTGGATGTGGTGAGAAAAAAAGGCGATACTGACAAGCCTGACACTGGTACAGAAGCACCAGATGCAGGTACAGATACTGGTAAAACAGATGAAAAACCTTTAAAGGTAGTTTTATTAATCAACGGAGCACTTGGTGACAAATCTTTCTTTGATTCAGCTGATAATGGTATGAAATTAGCTGAAAAACAATTTGGTGACAAAATTGAAACAAAGACCATTGAAATGGGCTTTGACGCAAGTAAATGGTTACCTACATTACAAGATGTATCTGATCAAGACTGGGATATTATTATCTTAGGTACATGGCAAATGGTTGAAAACTTACAAGAAGTAGCTCTTGATTACCCAGACAAGAAGTATGTTATCTTTGACTCAGCTGTAGATTACGCTGCTGATGATTACTCTAACGTATATTCCATTAACTTCAAGCAAAACGAAGGTGGATTTATCGCAGGCGTACTAGCATCACGTATAACAACTTCTGGTATTGAAAGAACAAATGAAGACAAACTAATTGGTTTCCTAGGTGGTATGGATATTCCTGTAATCAATGACTTCTTAGTTGGCTATATTGAAGGTGCTCAGTATGCCGATAAAGATATGAAAGTTGCTATATCTTATATAACTAATTTTGAAGACTCTGCAAAAGCAAAGGAATTATGCCTTGCTCAATATAACAGTGGTGTAGATATCGGATTTAATGTTGCAGGACAAGCTGGTCTTGGACAACTTGATGCTGCTAAAGAAGTAAATAAGTATGCTATCGGAGTAGACTCTGACCAAGCAGCCTTATTCACAAATGATCCAGAAAAAGCTGGTCTTATTTTAACATCTGTATTAAAAAGAGTAGACCAAGCATTACTTCGTGCGATTGAAATGCACATGGAAGGCAATACACCTTATGGTAAAGAAGAAGTTCTTGGATTCAAAGAAAAAGCAATTGGTTTTGTTGAAGGTAATCCTTTAGTTTCTGAAGATTTATTAGCTGAGTTAAAAGATTTAGAGGTAAAAAATCACTAATGGTGATATCAAAGTAACAACAGCTATGGGAATGGATACAGACGCCCTTAACGAAATCAAAAACGCCGTTAAACCTTAATCTATTCATAAGAAGGGTGCGCATTTATTGATTCGTCAATAAACGCGCCCTTTACTTAAGTAATCATAGAATTTCATGGATCTAATCTAACCTTAGATCTGATATGGGATTCGCTTAATTATAATCTAATGGAGTGATAAAAAAATGCAAAACGAACTACTTAAAATGGAGAACATAACTAAAGTTTATCCAAGTGGTATAGTGGCTAATGACGGAGTAAATTTCTCTATTAGAGAAGGAGAAATTCATGCTGTATGTGGCGAGAATGGTGCAGGAAAATCAACACTTATGAAGATTCTTTTTGGTCTTCATACACCTGAGGAAGGTAGAATTACTCTAAGAGGAAAAGAAATTCACCTAACGTCACCAACTGTTGCCATTGAACATGGAATTGGAATGGTGCATCAGCACTTTATGCTAGTTCCTTCTTTAACCGTTGCAGAGAACATGGTATTAGGTGTTGAACCTAAAAAAGGTATCTTCATTAACATGGACGAAGCTGTTCGTATCACACAGGAACTTGCTGAAAAATATAATCTTCATGTTGACCCTAAAGCAAAAGTTGAAGATATACCAGTTGGAATTAAACAAAAAGTGGAAATACTTAAAGCGTTACTTCGAGGTGCTAAGATATTAATTTTAGATGAACCTACGGCTGTACTTACTCCTCAGGAGACTACTGAGCTTTTCAAAGAGCTTAAATTATTAAAAGACAAAGGACATACTATTATCTTTATCTCACATAAACTAAATGAAGTAAAAGAGTTATGTGACCGTATCACAGTTATGCGAAACGGTAAAAGTATGGGTGTTCATGATACAAGTGATGTATCAGAAGAAGATATTTCAAGATTAATGGTTGGTCGTGACGTTGTCTTACGTGTTGTAAAAGACGATGCAAGCCCAAAGGAAGCCGTGCTTAATGTAAAAGATCTGAAATTCATCAATGAATTAGGAAAAGATGCATTAAAAGGCATTTCATTCAGTGTTAGAAAAGGTGAAATCCTTGGGATCGCTGGTGTAGAAGGTAATGGACAGAGTGAATTAGTAGAATCCATTACGGGTTTAAAGCGTCCAACTTCAGGAAGCATCAAAGTGACAAATCAAGAAGTGACTAGGAAAACGATTAAAGAAATCAGAAACTTAGGGACATCCCATGTGCCTGAAGATCGTATGACTTACGGTGTTGCTGGTGATATGAGCATTGAACAAAATGTTATTTCAGATTGTTATGATTCAAAAGAATTAAATGGTGGCATACTCCTTAAGATGAAACGTATTAAGGAAAGAGCCGAGAAACTATCAAAAGAGTATCGGGTAAAATGTGACTCTTCAGATCAAAAGGTACGTATGCTCTCAGGTGGTAACATACAGAAAGTTGTTGTAGCAAGAGAGTTCTCCAATGATCCTAAGCTACTCATAGCTAACCAGCCTACTCGTGGTATTGACGTAGGTGCCACAGAGTTTATTCGTAAACGTCTTGTTGAACTTAGAGACGAAGGGAGCGCTATTCTCTTAGTTTCTGCTGACCTTAACGAAGTAATGGAACTTAGTGACAGTTTAATTGTTATGTATGGTGGCGAGATTGTTGCATATTTTGAAGACACTAAGACCCTTACGGAAGAGGAATTAGGTCTATATATGTTAGGTATTAAGAAACAATCAGCAGAAGAGATTAGGAGGGTTATCTATGCGTAAGAATCTAAAATTTGAAGTTATCCGTACAAGTCTTGCTATTCTTATTGCATTAGCTATAGCATTTGTACTCATATTTTCTGTTAGTAGCCAACCATTAGAAGCCCTAAAAGCATTTTTATATGGTCCTATTGATAGTGTAAGACATTTTGGTAATGTGATTGAGTTGGCTATCCCATTGATCTTTACAGGACTTGCCATCAGTATTATGTTTAAAGCTAAGCAATTTAACCTTGGTGCAGAGGGCGGTTTCTTTGTTGGAGGAATTGTAGCTATGGTTGTGGCTATACAAGTAGCACTTCCAGCAGGTATTCATCCAACAGTGGCTATCTTATTAGGTGGTGTAGCGGGAGCAATTGTTTTAAGTATTCCTGCAATCTTAAAAGTAAAATGGGGTGCAACTGAGCTTGTATCATCCTTGATGCTTAACTATATTGCATTCTTCATTGGTATGTATTTACTTAACTATCATTTTAGAGATCCAGATGCTGGTGCTATGTATTCTTATAAGTTTCCAGCAGGAGCTAATTTAATGCGTCTGATTCCTAAAACAAGAGTTCATTTTGGTTTGATCATTGTTGCCGTTATGATTGTGTTATGTTACTACTTCTTATATCAAACAAAGTGGGGCTATGCAATACGTGTAACGGGTGAAAATAAAAGATTCGCTGAATACTCTGGTATTAACACAGCAAAAATTATTATATTATCTCAAGTAATTGGTGGTTTCATTGCTGGTATGGGTGGGGCAACTGAGGTACTTGGTATGTACAAGCGTTTTTCATGGCAATCATTGCCTGGGTATGGATGGGATGGTGTTATCGTAGCGATTCTTGCGCGTAATAACCCAGCTGCAGTTCCAGTAGCAGCTATATTCTTAGCTTACTTACGTATTGGTGCCGATCAAATGTCACGAACAACAGATGTACAGGGTGAAGTGGTAGCCATCATTCAAGGCGTTATCATTGTACTTATTGTTGCAGAAAGTTTCTTATCAAAATACAAACATAAATTAATATACAAAGAAGCTAAACAGAATATGAGCATAAAGGGGGCAAAATAAGATGGGCGAATTATTCGAAATTATCTTTTCAGTAACATTTGGATATGCAGTTCTTAGGGTAACGACACCTATACTATTTGCTGCTCTTGGTGCATTAATTTCTGATAAAGCAGGTGTTATTAACATTGCTCTTGAAGGTATTATGTTAACTTCAGCTCTTACAGGTGTTATTGTGAGTGCTTGGTCAGGCAGTGCATGGGTTGGCTTGTTAGCAGCAGTTATTATCGGTGCTTGCGTAGGTCTATTGTTAGCCTATTTCGCACTAAATTTAAAGACAGACATTATTTTATCGGGTATCGCACTTAACTTGATGGCTAGTGGTGGAACAGTATTTTTTTTGCTCTATGTCGTAGCAAAAGACAAGGGTGTTTCATCTTCTCTTAATAGTAAGGTTTTGCCTAAGATTGATATTCCGCTTTTGGAACAGATACCTATATTAGGTGATATATTTTCAGGACATAATGTACTTACCTATGTTGCATTTATAGCCGTTATCCTCGTGTTCTATCTCTTATATAAGACGCCACTTGGATTACAGATTAGAGCAGTTGGTGAGAACGAGCATGCTGCTGATTCTGTAGGTATATCTGTTAAAAAGATTAAATATATTGGTCTTATACTAAGTGGTGTATTAGCAGGTTTTGGTGGAGCCTATATGTCCATGGGGTATGTTTCCATGTTCCAAAAGGGCATGACAGCTGGTAGAGGATTTATTGCACTTGCAGCTGAGGCAATGGGTGGAGCAACCCCTATTGGTACAATGGTTTCATCGTTATTCTTTGGTTTTGCAGATGCACTATCCAACAACCTCCAATCACTTAGAGTTCCAGGAGAGTTTATCCAGATGATACCGTATGTTGCAACGCTATTCGGTTTAGCAATCTACGCTTCAAGCACGAAATCAAGAATCAAGAAAATCAAAAAGAGAAACGTAAAATAGTATCATTAATTTTAGTGATTATAATGTGTATAAAGCAGGTGTATTGGCTTAGTTAATCTAAGCTGATACATGGGCTTTATTTTTATATATACAGACTTTTTAATATTTAGAAGTTCGCTTTTCTTGTCTTATAGGAAAGTCCTCAATTTAGCATATGCGATTAGAACGTTCACATATACGCTAAGGAAACTTTCCCAACGACTAAAACTTCCTATGGAAGACGAGGCATAGCCTCTTTTCTTGGGAGAAAAAATTGTGACTTAACCGGTTTACTTGCATAAAGATTCATGATAAAATACTAATAACAGATATGTCTTATCCAGGCATTATCGGGTAATAGAAAATAATATGACTATGAATGGTAAATGCTAAAGAGGTAAACTGACAACATAGGAGGATATGAAGATGGCAAGACCAGTAATTATTGATTGTGATCCAGGGCATGATGATGCTATTGCATTAATGCTAGCGTTGGGTAGTGACAAAATGGATGTAAAAGGGATAACAACTGTTGCAGGTAATCAGACAGGGGACAAGACGTTGAACAATGCACTTCGTGTACTGAGTTATCTTGGCATTAAAAAAGAAGTAGCCCAGGGTGCTACACAGCCATTAATGCGTGATTTGATTACAGCTGCAGAGGTTCATGGTGAGAGTGGATTAGAAGGACCAGAATTACCAGATCCAAGTTTTGATAAGAGTGAAAAGACAGCTACAGAGCTGATGGTTAAGATTATAAGTGAGTCTGAGGAAAAAGTGACACTTATTCCAACAGGACCGTTAACAAATATAGGTCACTTGTTATTGGCTCATCCAGAGTTAAAAGATAAGATTGAAGAAATTGTATTAATGGGTGGCGCTTGTTTTGGTGGCAATTGGACCCCTGCGGCAGAGTTTAATATTCTTGTGGACCCAGAGGCGGCGGATATTGTGTATAAGTCGGGTATACCGGTGACCATGTGTGGATTAGATGTGACCCATAATGCTCAGGTGATGAAGGATGAGACAGAACGTATTCGTAGTATAGGAAATAAGGCAAGTACTTTAGTTGCTGAGTTACTTGATTATTTTGCTGTGTTCCATATGAATCCTAATTTTCCATTTGAAGGACCTCCGTTACATGATGTATGTGCGGTGGCTTATGTGTTAGATCCTAGTATCTTTACTGTGAGTAAGCATCATGTGGCTATTGATACGGATGGAGAGTTAACAGTTGGTGCTACAGTTGTTGATTATTATGATACTAGTGGAAAAGAGAAGAATGTGAATGTGGTAATGGATTTGGATAGAGAGAAGTTTATTGATATGTTGTGTGAGACGTTGCAAAAATATAGCTAATTTAATGCATGTGATGGGCTAGTGCAAGACGGCGCAGGTGTATCTATCTATAAAACAGCTCCCGTTAACGATTCCAAGAAAAACTAAGCTCGCATCAACACATTTTCCTAAACCTTAAAACTCCCGTTGGTCAGACACTTAAGGTTCTTTACGGAAAAGGTGATGATACTCACTAAGATTTTCTAAGGTATCGTTAAAGGTCGCTTTATTTATAGATAGATACACCTGCTGGGCTACGTTGAGTGGGCTAGTGGATTGGTTTTAGATGGTGTATGGTGGTAGAAGAAGTGATTTATAAGAAGTGATTTATAAGAGGCTATGGTAACTGATTAGAGAGAAGAGGTTCATTATAAAAATTTGCTAAGCCTAAATGTAGAGTAGTTAGGGTATGGTTTGGTAGGGTAATAGACATTGAGTTATAAAATAATAATAGATATAGATGAGAGTGCATTTACAATAAGGGTAGACATAAGGAGGCAATTGTGTAATGAGTAAGATACCAGTAATTATTGATACGGATCCGGGTACGGATGATACGACGGCGATATTGATGTGTTTGGCTTGTGAGGAGCTTGATGTGAGGGCGCTTACGGCTGTGGGTGGTAATGTTAGTATAGAGAAAGCTTCGGTTAATGCGTTGAAGATTGTGGAGCTTTCAGGGAAAGATGTGAAGGTAGCTGTTGGTGCTAAGACACCGGTTGTGAGACCTTTGGTAACGGCGGAGTATGTTCATGGGAAAACAGGTCTTGGTAATGTAAGTTTACCAGAGCCTAAGTTGGATTTTTATGAGAAGGATGCGATGGAGACGATATATGAGGAAGCCCTGTTGGCTGATGGGCGATTGAAGATATTAGCCCTTGGTCCTATGACGAATATTGCTATTGCGTTGCTTAAGTATCCTGAGCTTAAGGATAAGATTGATAGCATTGTGTTTATGGGTGGTGCTATGAACCTTGGCAATATTACGGCGGCTGCGGAGTTTAATATCTATGCAGATCCAGAGGCTGCGAAGATTGTGTTTGATTCTGGCATTCATATGGTGATGGCTGGTCTGGATGTAACCCATCAGACCATTGTGACGAAAGAAGAGAATAAGTGTATTCATGCTTTCACCAGTGAGCCTGCCAAGGTTGTAGCTAAGTTAATTGATTATACCATTGATAGAGAGAGCCCATTTAATGCTGATGGTGGGGTTATGCATGACCCACTTGCGGCGGCGGCCCTTATTGATAGTAGTGTTTTGGAGACGGAACATTATTATGTGGATGTTGAACTTAAGAGTGAGTTAACAAGAGGTAAGACGGTAGCAGATGTGTTTCGTGTAACGGACCATAAGCCGAATATGCATGTGGGGGTGAAGTCTGATAATCAGAAGTTCTTAGCTATTTTAGAGAGGATGATTAGCAAGTATGAAGTTTGACATTGGTTTGAACAATACGCATATTATCACGCATAATGGCGAATTATTGACCGGGAAATATATTTATATCAAGGACGGAATGATTGCTAAAATAAGTGATGTACCACTTGATAAAGCCAAAGAGGAGATTGATTGCTCATCTTATTTTGTATCACCAGGTTTGGTGAATTTACATGCCCACTCTCCTATGCATATGTTTAGAGGGATTGCAGAGGACGTTAATCCTGATGCATGGTTTAATGAGGAGATATGGCCATATGAGAGTAAGATTGAAGAAGAGGATGTTTATTATGGCTCAATGCTTGCTATTTTAGAAATGCTGGATCATGGTGTGACGGCTTTTGCAGATCATTATTTCCATGCTAAGATGGTGGCTAAGGCTACAATGGATACAGGTATTCGAGGCGATATAGCGCCTACAATCTTTGGACTGACAGATAATTTTGATGAGCAAGTGGAACAGGTAAGTCAGCTCATTGAGACTTATAACGGTACCCATAGCCGATTACATATGCGTATGGGACCTCATTCACCGTATACATGTAATGATAAGCAATTGAAGAAGATATTTGATCGTGCTAAGGATTTGAATGTAGGTATGCATATTCATGTGTCAGAAACAGAGGCACAAGTGAAAGATTGTCCATATGCTGAGACGCTATTCAGTTATTAGCAGAACTGGGTGGTTTTGATATTCCTGCCATTCTTGGGCATGCATTATGGATTCAAGAAGAAGATCTGAAACATATAAATGATCATGTGACCATTGCAGTATGTCCTAAGACGTATATGAAATTAGGTATGGGATACGGTAACATATGGAAATACTATAAGACGTTACCATTAGCTATTGGTACAGATGGTGCGGCAAGCTCTAACACCATAAGACCTGTTGAACAAGCGATGTTCTTTGGTCTGATTGGTAAATTCATGACAAGTAACCCAGAGATGTATACGGTAAAAGATCTGTGGAAGATGTTGATGAAAGGTCATGATGCACTGTCCTTTAATAGTGGACGAGTTGAAGAAGGTTATGCAGCTGACCTTGTGATATGGAATCTAGGAAGTGTTCAGACCATGCCTGTGTATAATCCCATAACAACGATTTTATATAGTTCCAATGCAAATAATGTATATCATAGCATTATTGATGGTAAAATTGTAAAACGTAGCGGACAGTTAAATATTAATCAAGCAGAAATTCTAAAAGAAGTAAAGTCTCGTGCTATCGATATCATGCGTCGTGGAAAAGGTGGTACGAAATTGGTCTTTTAGGAAATTGAAAGATGAACTAATATTTAAGCCGTTCATTAACTAGGAGGTAAAGTGCAGATGAAAATAGTAGTAGTAGGTAGTATTAATATGGATTACGTGTTGAAAACAGAGGCATTACCAAAGCTTGGAGAAACTTTATCAGCTAAATTTTTTACCACTGTATTTGGTGGTAAAGGGGCTAATCAAGCCGTAGCAGCAGCTAGATTAGGAGCAGAGGTCATCATGATTGGTGCTGTTGGCAGCGATAGTATTGGTGTAGAATTAAAAGATAATTTGGCACATGAGAAGATCAATGTATCAGGCGTTCATGCTGTAGATGGTGCTAGTGGTGTAGCATGATTAATGTAGCGGATAATGGGGATAACACCATTGTTGTTTACCCAGGAGCTAATGCACAGTTAGATACTAAGTGGGTAAAGCATCATGAAGCATTAATTAAATCTGCCGATTGTTTAATGGTACAACTAGAAGTACCTATAGACACAGTTATGGAAGCAGTGAAGATTGCATCAGAAAATGGTGTCAAGGTAATTTTTAATCCAGCACCAGCAAAACCTTTTCCAGATGAGATCTTCCAGTATGTGGACATCATAACACCAAATGAAACGGAATTGATGAAAATCTCTGGCAAAGAGGATATTGTAGAAGGAGCTAGAGAGCTTATTACACGTGGAGCTAATAGTGTCGTTGTAACACTAGGCGAGCATGGAAGTATGTTCATTGATCATGAAAAAACCTATGAGGCAGGTTCTTACAAAGTGAATTCAATAGATAGTACGGCTGCAGGTGATGCATTTAATGCTGCACTTGCCATTAAGATGATTGAATCAGATGATATAGACAAAGGTCTTGGATTCTCTAATGCAGTAGGTGCTTTAGTAACGACAAAATTAGGTGCCCAGACCTCATTACCTTATATAGAAGAGGTGGAGGATTTCTTAAAATAAATAGCGTATCATCATACAGTTATGTATGCGTTAGATGACCAGGTATCATACGATGGGAGATAGTCAGCGTCAAAGCTAAGAATAGACAAGATTCGCAGATGCCATCTGATATAATATAAAGCAATCATTAAGGACAGTATCGATAACGTGAAAGGAAGTACGAGAAGGCTATGACAGATGGAATACAAGAAAAAAGCCAAAGAAATTGAAGCACGTTTAGTTGACATAAGACGAGATATACATGCTCACCCAGAGATTGGATTTGAAGTAGAACGTACTGCTGATATAGTAGCTAATGAACTACATAAGCTAGGTATGGATGTTAGAAAAAAAAGTAGGTATTACCGGTGTTATCGGTACACTAAGAGGTAAATACCCAGGTAAAACCATCCTTCTAAGAGCAGATATGGATTGTTTACCCATTAAAGAGGAAAACCATGTGCCTTATAAATCAAAATATAAAGGCTTAATGCATGCATGCGCTCATGATGCTCATACCACATGGTTACTTGGCGCAGCCATGATTCTGTCAGAATATAAGGAACAGCTTCATGGTAATATCAAGTTTTTATTCCAACCAGCAGAAGAGTTAGGTGGTGGTGCGCTCAAAATGTATGAAGATGGTGCCCTTGAAGACCCTAAAGTGGATGCAGCTATTGGATTTCATGTATGGACAACCATGGATGCAGGTAAAATAGGTGTCCGATACGGTGCTTTATGCGCTGCACCTGATTATTTTAAACTGGTTATAAAAGGAAAAGGTGGACACGGCGCTCAACCGGACAAATGTATTGATCCTATTACGGTAGCTTGCCACGTGCACCTAGCCTTACAGAATATTGTCTCCCGAGTCGTATCACCAACAGAACCGTTAGTGATTACAACAGGAAAAATGAATGCAGGTACTTCTCATAATATTATTCCTGCCGAAGTGATCATGGAAGGTACAGTACGAACCCATGATAAACAATTACGAGAAGACATACCTCATATGATGGAAAAAGTAATTAAAGGTGTAACCGATGCCTATGGTGCTACTTATGATTTTGAATTTGTACCTTACTATCCATCCTTAATCAATGATATGGGTCTTACGAAAATCGTGGAAGATGCAGCCATAAAAGTCATGGGACAAGAAAATGTCATTCAGATTGATAAACCAACCATGGGTGGGGAAGATTTTACGTATCTCTTAGATAATATTCCAGGTTCGTTCTTTATTGTTGGTACGTATAATGAGGAAAAAGGTATTACATCACCCCTTCATAGTGCAACATTTAACATTGATGAAACCATATTAAAAAAATGCATCTGCAACCATTGCTCAAGTGGTGTTGGATTATCTTAACAGTAATGAGTTAAAGTGAAAGTGTAAGTGAAAGGAATGGACAACATGTATGACATTTTAGTAATTGGTTCTGGACCAGCAGGTTATTACTGTGCAATCAGTGCTGCAAGATTAGGTAAACAAGTTGCCATTGTGGAAAAGAATAAATTAGGTGGGACAGGTCTAAGATGGGGCTGTTTACCTGTAAAATATATGCTTGATCGTGTTAAAAAGATAGAAGATGTGATAGATGATCTGGGGATAAAATTAGATAAATCTAACCTATATGGGGATATCTTTCAGAAGACCACCATGGACATGGAAGGCATTGAATCTAAAATGAAACACAACCTAGAGGACCATCATGTGGATATCTTCTTTGGAGATGGTGAATGTGTGGATAACCATCATTATAAGGTTGGAGACGACATCCTAGAGGCGAAGTATATTGTTATCGCTACTGGCACATCACCAGCAGGTATTTTAGATATACACATCGATCATAACATCGTTATTTCTCACGAGGAAGCTATTGGGTTGCAGACATTACCTGAGGAACTCATCATTGTTGGTGGTAATGTTGAGGGGATTGAATTCGCCTCACTCTTTGCATATCTTGGTTCGAGTGTAACAGTCATAGAGAAAGAGGATACCATACTATCTGGGAATGATCAAGACTTAATTAAGCCACTGGAAGAAAATCTTGTGAAAAAAGGTGTTAAGTTAATCAAAGGAATAGGTGTTGTTAAAGCGAAAATAATGGATGGAAGAGGTCAAGTAACATTAGAGGACGGACAGGTATTAACAGGAGATAGAATCCTTGTAACAGGCTTTCGTAAACCTAATTTTCCAACAGGCTTGGCATCAATCGGTGTTCATACAGATCAAGATAAAATTATAGTGAATGATAGCTTGCAAACCAACATAGAGAATATCTATGCTATAGGTGATATTAACGGTATATTAGGTATGGCCCATGTAGCCATCTCACAAGGAAGTCTTGTTACGAAAGCCATAGCAAGCAGAGAACCCGTACCTCAGCATTACAGAAGCTTGCCAAGAGCTATTTTTACTGTAGGTGAAATTGCTGGAGCAGGTACCAAGAATGGGAATTACAGGAGAACAATATACCTTACCGTGTAGAAAAGACTTATCTAAGAGATACATGGCGAGGGTTTAATAAAGGACATGATGACGACTTTTTAAAAGTACTCTTAAATGACGAGGAACATGTATTAGGCATATGGATCTACGGTTATAATGTATCCGAATTGGTGGGATCACTAGGACTTCTTATAGATAAAAAAGGTATCGCTCACTGAGATTGGTGAGAGCTTATATGTGCATCCCACATTATCAGAAGCATTATTAGAAACCATTTTAAAATTCTAAGGAGGGATTATGGATGAAACAGCCTCATATATTATGCGCAGAAGAAGATGTTGAGAAGATGGTTCTCTTGCCAGGAGACCCAGATCGTGTACTTCGTGTAGCTGGATTTCTAGACAGCTGGGAGGAAATAGCTTATAATCGAGAATTTCGCACCATAAAAGGAACTTACAAAGGTATGCCTGTAACCGTTACTTCTACGGGTATTGGTGGTGCTTCAGCAACCATTGCTCTTGAGGAGTTAGTGGCATGTGGTGCGAAGTATTTTATTCGTATTGGTAGCGCAGGCGCTTGTCAGTCTTATATTGATATAGGCGATTTGATTATTCCAACAGCAGCAGTTAGAGAAGATGGCGCATCTAGAATGTATGTTAAGGAGAATTATCCAGCTGTAGCATCATATGAACTCGTGAGAGCCATTGATGATACAAGTAAAGAGCTTGGTTATCGCACTTATCTAGGTATTGCTAGAAGTCATGATTCATTCTATATTGATGATGAACTTGAACGTATGACCTATTGGAACAGCAAAAAGGTTCTTGGATCGGATATGGAGACGGCTACACTATATACCCTAGGTAATCTTAGAGAAGTTCACGTAGCAAGTATCTTGAATAATGTGGTACGGTATGAAGCCGATGTAAAAGACGGTATCAATGATTATGTGGATGATGGAGCTTTTGCAGCAGAAGGTGAGAAAAAAAGAGATTATATTAGCTCTAGAAGCTTTTTGTCGGTTGTATCATAAAAAACAGTAATTAAGATCTAATGGATTAGGTATGCAAAATAAAAAACAAACTGCTAATGGATTTAGTAGTTTGTTTTTTTTATTGAAGTCTTATTGAATTTATAAAATATATGAAAATTTAAATATAATATGAAGAATATATAATTGATTTAATGGCTTAACCGGGTATATACTGATACGCGTGAAAATATTTTTATAAATAACACGTGGAGGAGATATTTATGAAGAAAAGAGTTGCTGTTTTATTGATTTTTGTTATGCTTTTGAATCTGTTTACGGTATTAGACGTGAATGGTACCATGAGTGTGAGTGCACAAGAAGTTGTGGATGATTATTCACGATGTGAATCTTTTGAAGGGGCACAAGTCCCTAATGAGTGGCAGGCTGTAAATGGGGGAACCATTGCATTATCACAAAACCATTATAAACACGGTACCCATTCATTACGTTGGGATTGGACTACTGACTCTAAGATAAGGGTTAATGAACCACCGTATTTAACCGAAGTAGGAGCCAAAAAAAAGAGGTGGTATGAAATTATGGGTATATAACGAAAATCCCATAGAGGGGGCTATCACCTTTAGATTTGGATTAGAAAGTCAACTGGATCAACATAATCCACACTATACGTTTGATGTCAACTTGAATTTTGAAGGTTGGCGAGCCATATGGATAAAATTTAAGCAAGAAGGCGATAACCCAGATTATACTGGGGCTACAGGTGATGCTTTAGAAATGATGGAAATAGAAGCACCTTCTGTAACAGGCAGTTTATATTTTGATATTGTTGAATTTGTGGAGAGTATGCCTAAGAGCCGTAGCGCTGATTACCAGATGCCTAAGATAGGGGTGTCAGATATTGAAAGTGCAACCTACTGGGATAAGGCTTATTATTACAGCCAATTATCACCTGCACTACCAGAAGAAACATGCATCACTCAACAGCAAATAAATGATTTCAATGCTATTGAAGAGAAATATGAAAACTGGATTTATGGTGAAAACATTGATTTGACAGAAGAACCACTGACTATTAGAAACCAAGCCTTACAACAATTTATCAGTGAAGGGCTAACTGCATTTAATAATCTTGACATAGAAAGACATGCAGACGGAAGAATAACTGGGAAGCCTTTATTTTCGTCTCGAGATCCTCATCTCATTAAGTTTGGTGTCGATGTAAGTAGAGCGATTTTATTACCTCTCGTTTATGATTATAAAGTCAATGGAAATGCCTTAAGCAAAGAGAAATTCTTTGATGCCATTGATTATATGTATGATCAAGGATGGGCTTATGGTAGTGGATTAGGGACCATGGACCATGAAACGAACAAACATAATGGCTATTTTCATGCCATCTACCTTATGAAAGATGAATTGGAAGCTTCAGGAAGACTTGAAAGAGAGCGAGATACCATATTTTGGCAAACCATTTTTGCTAAAACTTTTGAAACACAAGTTGGTGAGGTAACATCTGATGAGCTACGTACCAAGTTTATGTACAATCTACTTTATGTGCTTATGATGGATGATGAACCAGAAAAAGTACGCTATATGAAAGGTCTTGTGAATTATTACAATGCTGCCCTTGAGTATGCACCAGGATATGCAGATACCATTAAACCCGATTATTCTCTCTATCACCATAGAGGTACATATCTTTCAGCTTACGGACCTAATGGTATACATATGGCTTCGTTAATAGCCTATTTATTAAGTGATACATCTTTTGAATTATCCAACCAAAGCTTAGATCATATAAAAAATACATTATTGCATGCCCGTATTTATGCCAATAAATATAACGTACCTATAGGGGTGAGCGGACGATTACCTGATCTTAATGGTTCAGTTGCCAATTATGTGTTTGCTTATGTCTATATGGCATTAGCTACGGATACCTTCGATGAAGAGATGGCTACTGCATTCATGCGATTATGGGAACCAGATGCTGCATATCTGAAAGAGAATGTATTTCCCATTGCAGACTCCTATAAAGTGCATTACATACATACCATGGGTGGTCTTCAATTAGCAGTGAACTTAGCCAAATTAGATTATCAGCCAGAAACCAGTCCAAATGGCGCATGGGTTTATCCTTATTCAGCTCTTTCAATCAACCGTCAAGATAATTGGATGGTATCGGTTAAAGGATATAGCCAATATGTTTGGGACTATGAGGCAGCTAATAGATTTAATCCTCAGACCCTTACCACGTTAAAAGAAAATGTATTTGGAAGGTATCAGTCCTACGGTAGTATCCAGATTAATGGTACGGGTTCACCAGAAGGTACAATAGAAAGTGGTTATAATATTGAAAATGGCTGGGATTGGAATAGATGGCCAGGAGCAACTACCAAACATTTAAGTCTTTCTGATTTGATGTTTAATGGCAGTCATGGGTATCATCGATTATTTAGTGACAAGACCTTCGTAGGAGGCGTTACCAGCAATAATCAATATGGATTGTTTGCAATGAAACTCCATGACATACATTTTGACACAACTTTTAGAGCTAATAAAACTGTTTTCTTCTTCGGGGATAAAATCATTTGCCTTGGTTCAGATATTGAGAATACAGATATCAATAATAGTACAGAAACAACCTTGTTCCAATCTAATATGGAAGACAGTACGATGCCATTCTGGTATCAATCAAACCAGCCTATTACAAGTGAGAATTATAGTGTTCATCATACGAACCAACAATCTGTATGGTTGATTGATCCTTATCATAACGGCTATTATTTACCAAATGGGAATGAATTGATGGTTGAAAGAGGTGTCCAGCAATCAAGAGATAGCAGAGATTCTATGGATACCTCTGGTCATTATACCACGGCGTGGATCAATCATGGAACAAGTCCTGGGGGAGATGGGTATGAGTATGCAATAAAAGTAGCCACGACGCCTGATGAGATGCAGGCATTTACCAATGATCCTCAATATACAGTTCTCCAAAAAGATCAAGATGCACATATTGTTATAAATACAGATCCTTCATTGAGTATTACAGGATATGCCATCATGAATGAACAAAGCACCATCAATCACGGCTATATTCAACACGTAAGTACACCTGCCATGATTATGACGAAAGATATTAATCAAGATGAGATACTGCTTAGTCTCAGTGACCCAGATCTTAGACTTCCTAAGTTTGCGAGACATAAAGATATCACCAGCGATGCCATCATGAGTGCAAGTCAAATGGAAAAGGTGACATTAACACTTAGAGGATCTTGGAAATTGAAGAATCCAGTGGAAGGAGCACGTGTTATAAGCGCTAATTCAACATCAACAAGCATAGAATTTGATTGTGTTGATGGAAAAAACATTGAATTAGAGCTTATAAAGGATTGATAATAAAAAATTTAAAATGATGATATAAATAACCGCTGCGAATGATATTGATATAATACTTCCAAAGTAGACAGTCTAATTAATTAAAATTAGATCATCTACTTGGAGGTGTTTTTTATATAAATGAAATATAGATGCATGGATGATTAGGATTCATTAAAAGCCATTCTACATAAGGTATCATTAAGCCAATATGAATAATCGATAATAATATTAATATTTTTTAACTTGGGAAAAAGAACAGGAAATGAATATAATACTATAAAATTAAAATTAGAGTATTGATAATCCGTATAAATTAATGTAATGTGGAATTAACTTATATTAATGTGCACATTATATATGGATTATGGCAATACCGAGGTTGAAAATATCTATATTGTTTATAAGAATATTAAGGAGGATGTAGTTCAATGAAAAAAGTTCATAGTATTATTATTGATAATTACTGTTTGTTTGTATAATTTTGCGGGGTGTTCTAAGTCGTCAGAAAATAATAAAAGTGAAGGTAAAAGTACATCAGAAGTAAGTAAAAATAAAGAGGGTAAAGATAGCAAGGATAATAAAGAAGAGATTAAGGATAAAGAACCCGTTAAGTTAAAGTTATTTTTACATAGTAGAGATATTCAAGATAAATCTTTTTCAAAAGATTATATTGAAAAAAGTAACCAATACATCTCTAGAAGTCACACAGGTTACCACAAAAGAGTTGGAAAACAAATTAAATCTTATATTAGCTTCAGGTAATCGCCCTGACCTTATGAATTTCTATACAGATGCTATGGAAGATAAGTTGGTCAAAGGGGGCGCATTAATTCCTCTCAATGACTATTTTGATCAATTTCCAGAACTAAAGCTTCAAGGCCAGATGAAGTATGGGATACAATGAAACATGATGATGGCAATATTTATGCTATAGGTTATAATACTGCCAACCCATTAAGCATAATTGCTTATCGAAAAGACTGGTTAGATAAATTTGGAATGGATGTGCCAACAACTCTTGATGAATACTATGCATTTGCAAAAGCAGTAGCGTTAGAAGATCCAGATGGTAATAGTAAAAACGATACATTTGCATTTGGTGGTTATAGTAAAGTGGATCGTTTTATGGATCATATTTTTTTTGGTGCATATGGAACATTACCTAATTATTGGATGGTAAAAGATGGGCAAATTGTTAATGGCTCTATCCAGCCAGAAGCAAAAGAAGCCTTAAAATATCTCAAAAAATTATACGATGAAAAAATAATTGACCCTGAATTTGTAACAGATAATAGTAAAAGATGGAAAACAAAAGTGAAAACCGGTACATTTGGCGCAGGGGAAACGAAGATTCATCTGTTTGACAAAAATAATCTGCAAAACTATTATGCGCCATTCGTACAAAAGAATCCAGAAGGAGAATTCGTCTATGGGCCTGTATTAAAAGGTGGTTCTGATAATCCAGTGGGTGTAAGAATGGCATCAAGAAAAGGCTGGGTAAGAACAGGTATTAGTAGTGAATGTAAAGATATTGATGGAGCATTAAGATTATTAACTTGGGCAGCTTCTGAAGAAGGCAATACATTTATTAATTACGGTTTAGAAGGCGAACACTATAATGTTGAAAATGGACAAGTGGTAAAAATAATTGATGATGCTAAGGCAAAAGATTTAGATATTGATAAATTCTATATAGCAAAAAATGCTTTATTTGATCATTCCTCACCAGAATTACTAGATGCCTTTAAATATGCTGAAAACATGGCGTTAGAAAATCCAGTAGATGGTATCATGACACAAGAATCCATTAAGTATCTGATCGATTTAGAAGACTTTACTAATAGAGAGTACATCGGTATGATCGTAGGAGCAACAGATATTGATGTTGCATTTGATGCCTTTGTTAAAGAGTGGAATCAAAGAGGTGGAGAGGAATTAACGAAAGCATTAGACGAACAATACCAAGCAAGAAAATAACTTAGAAGTTTGAACAAATATAGGGGTTGTCTCATAAAAGCAAATAAAATCATTATCGTAGTAACATATAAGTGGGCTGAAAGCTTAACCTCTTATATGTTGCATAACCTTCTACCTTACTATGTTGCTTTTATGATGTACAGCCCCTATATATGATGACTTTAACACTTTAATTGGTTAGAAAAAAATTATAGTAAGAAATAGTTACATTTTGTGGTAATCGTATATAGAAAGGAGTACAAAATGCAAGCAAAATTAAGTATGAAAAAGAAGCGTACTTCAAATGACATAATAAAATATATGAAGAAAAATAAATGGTTATATATATTATTAATTCCAGGTCTGCTCTATTTTATTTTATTTCGATATTTACCCATGCTTGGTTTAGTAATAGCCTTTAAAGATTATGATATTTTTAAAGGTATTTTTGATAGTGTATGGGTTGGTTTGGATAATTTTCGAGAGGTATTCGGGTCAACAGATTTCAAACAGGTTTTTTCCAATACGATGATTATTAGTTTTTTGAAAATATTAATTGGTTTTCCAGTGCCCATAATTTTAGCATTAATGCTGAATGAAATGAGGTCCATTAGGTTTAGTAGATTGAGTCAAACAGTGCTTTATTTACCTCATTTTCTCTCTTGGGTTGTCATTGGTGGAATTATGCTTAATATTTTTTCACCAACATATGGCATCGTTGGTGAGATCTTTCGATTATTTGGTATGGAGCCAGTCAATCTTTTGGCTAGTAAAGAACACTTTCGAGGTGTTTTGATTTTATCGGATATTTGGAAAGAATCCGGTTGGGGAACCATTGTTTATTTGGCAGCATTAACGCAGATTGACCCTAATCTATATGAAGCTGCGAGTATTGATGGAGCTAGTAAATGGAAGCAAATACGACATATTACATTACCAGCCATTTCAGGTATTATTGTGATGTTATTAATACTAAGGATTGGTCGGGTTATGAATGCTGGTTTCCAGCAAATCATGGTATTACAAACACCTTTAGTACAAAGTATTAGTGATATATTTGATACCTATGTGTATCGAACAGGTTTAACAAGAGGTCAATACAGTATTGCTGCAACAGTGGACATGTTTAAATCCGTGGTTGCCTTAATCTTAGTTGTTGGTACTGATAAATTAAGCAAACGTGTTGGTGAGGAGGGATTATTATAATGGTCAGACGAAAAAATAACACCTTTTGCCATCTTTAATTATGCTTTCTTTATCATCATTGGCATCCTGATGTTTTACCCATTTTGGTATGTGCTGATGTACTCCTTAAGTGATCCCAACAAGGTTACATTAACCAATTATTATTTTCTGCCTAATGGTTTTACATTGAATACCTATGTTTTAGCATTTAAACAGAATATCATTTATTCAGGTTTCTTGAATTCAATCCTTGTAACAGTAGGCGGCACATTAATCAGTATGTTTCTGAGTGTGATTACGGCTTACCCCTTGTCAAGAGAGAATTTGAAGGGTAGAAAAGGCATCTTTTGGTTTATCATGTTTACCATGCTTTTCAATGGTGGCATGATACCCACTTATTTAATCGTAAAAACCTATGGTATGTTAGATACTTTATGGGCTTTAATGCTACCAAAAGCCATTATTGTGTATAACCTACTTATTATCATGAAGTTTTTTAAGAATGTTCCTATAGGTCTTATAGAATCAGCTAAGATAGATGGTTGTAGTGACATTGGCATATTGTTTAAAATTGTATTGCCCTTATCAACCTCTGTATTAGCAACTGTTGGCTTGTTTTACGCTGTCTATAACTGGAATGCTTTTTTACCAGGTATGATGTACTTGAATGATCGAGGTAAATGGACCTTGCAAGTTGTACTTCGAGATATGCTGGATCAAACGACTGCCAATATTGATACAGACGATGTCTTTACATCCCCTGAAAATTTCAAAATGGCTACCGTTATGATTTCTGTAATCCCTATACTTTGTGTGTATCCATTCTTACAAAAATACTTTACAAAAGGTGTCATGTTAGGATCTGTTAAAGGATAGGTAAGACTAAGGAGAGTGATGTGTAATGAAAAAGTGGTATGATGAAGCTTGGGAACAAGTTGTATCAAAGGTGGAAAGAGTGAGCCATAGAATAAAAGATACATTTCCCCATGTATCCATTGATGGAAAATATGATAGTCAAAGATCAGGTTGGTGGACAGCAGGTTTCTGGCCAGGGTTGTTATGGCTTTTATATAGAGATACAAAGAATGAGTCCATGAAACAATACGCCATATCCTGTGAAGGAAAATTGGATCAGGATTTGAATAATTTTTTAGGCATTCATCATGATGTTGGTTTTATGTGGATACTGTCATCGGTAGCTCACTATAAATTATTAAAAGACGAAGACGCTAGAAGAAGAGGGCTTATAGCAGCCAGCCATTTAGCAGGAAGATTTAATATAAAAGGCAATTTTATAAGGGCTTGGAATGAGCAAGTCTTCCAAGATAGTCAGGGATGGGCCATTATTGATTGTATGATGAATGTTCCATTATTGTATTGGGCATCTGAGGAGTCAAGTGATCCAAGATTCAAACATATAGCCATGGCTCACACAGACACGGTCGTAAATGAA
>JDSF01000029.1_pt1 | contig 134288 bp, 139 predicted proteins | sample 199441 | NCBI WGS metagenome assembly JDSF01 (sample SAMN02592751, study PRJNA231836) | bioreactor metagenome | isolation source: continuous culture bioreactor denitrification-DNRA | place: Germany: Bremen
GTACTGTTGAAGATAAATTTTCAATTGAAAGTGTAGATGCGTTTTATAATAAGAAACAAGAAATTTACGCTTGTCTAACTAAAGAAACAAAATTAGTAGATAAGGTATGTATGACAGGAGAATTAAAAAAAGCAGATAAAAAATTTCAGAAATATCTGAGATCAAGAATTCTGAATTCTCATTTAGCCCAAAGTATGGACGGAAAATCAACATTGATAATTAGAAGTCTTGTAAAGGCGTTTTTTAAGTAATCCCCAACAGTTGCCAGATAAAACACTTGAACATGTATATAGTGAGTTTTTGGGAGATGAGTTTGATAAGAAGTATGAATTTAAAAGTCAAGCATCAATAAATGGGAGTTTAAGACAAGAAGTTCATAGAGATTTCATTAAGAATAGTAATTTCAAAATAATCCTGCTTCGTGTGATTTGTGATCATATAGCAGGAATGACTGATAGATATGCTCTTGATCAATATGACTTGTTATATGGTACGAAATATGAAAGAAGCTTTTAGTATGTTCATTATCATTGGATGTTTCCATCTATAACAGCACCTAACACCATGTTAAAGGGAATTCGAATAAATTTACGGATGCAGATAAAATAGATTTAATAGGGAGACAAGACCAGCTATGAAAAGTCAAGAGATAATTAGCAAATAATTCTTTTACCTAAGCGGTCTTAAAAAAGGGTGCACTTAATAGAGCATCTATCAGATGCTTTTGAAATAAAATATGAAATTACATTGTTAGTCGAGGTTAAAAGGTATATCTTCGGTCAGTATTTTATGTAGGATACGTACAAGTTTTCCCGCGCAGTGACCTAACGCATTATAATGAGAACGGCCTTCTGCGACTTTGGAATCATAGTAGTTTTTGAATGTCTGGTTGTTGAGTACAACGTTATGAGCTGCATTTATTAAAGCATATCTTAAAACTCTAGAGCCACGCTTGGACATACGTGTCCTTCTAGCTTTAAACTTGCCAGATTGATGTACTGAAGGATCAAGTCCGGCAAAGGCAAGAAGTTTTTTAGGGTGAGAGAATCGGTGAATATCTCCGATTTCCCCTAAGATCATGGCCCCATTAAGGTATCCAATGCCTGGAACAGTCATGATAACGGAGTTTAATGAAACCATTATAGTTTCGATGTTTTGATGAACCTCACTTAATTGTCTATCCAGTAGTTCGATTTGTTCAATCGTGTCGGCTACTTGAATGGAAATAGAGGTATCGTAGATACCAACTGACTTCTGTGCAAGAGCTCTAAGCTCTATCGCTGTAGACTTCTTGAAATGACCATGGGAAGCACATTTCAAGAGATGCGTTAGATGGGTCAAGTGCATAGAAGCAATCTCCTTAGGAGCAGCAGACTCTTTAAGTAAAGCATAGCAAGCCTTACCATGGATGCCAGACTTAAAGAAGTATTGCAATTCCGGAAACAGTTGATCGATATATGTAATCAACTGAATCTTAAGTGATGTACGTGACTTAATAAGTTTTTGTCTAAATCGACAAAAGTCCCTAAGTCGTATAATATCGATATCAAATTGAGTAACAAAGCGATGTTGGTTAAGCATCATAGTTTTAACAATTAGGTATGTATCAACCTTATCTGTCTTAGTCTTGCGAATGTTGTTCTTACGCATAGAAGAGACTTGGATAGGATTGATGACGCAAACCTTGTAATGTAATGAATACAAGAAATGAACAAGGTTATTGCCGTAATGAGCCGTAGATTCAAGGCCGATGATGAGATTATTCTTCTCGAAAGAATCGAGATTAGAGATTAATCTGTTGAAGCCATCATCGTCATTGGAGAATTCAAAAGGCTCTACGAGTACTTCGCCATCTGAAGATAAGACAGAGGCAAAATGGTTTTTCTTGGCTATATCAATGCCAACATAAATCATGATGAATCTCCTTTCGTTTTATTGACACTGTGATGATCCACCTAGTTTTATCATCATAGACTTGATAGATAAGAGGGCTCGAGGCACATCCAGCTATAAATGATTTAGATAAAACAGTGGCAATACACTCCCATCGAGTAGTCATGCTACAAGGAAAAATCAAAAGTCCACAGGTCTAAATCAATTATAGACACAGTAGCAATAAAAACGAAAGGAATAAGATATATTGGCTTCTAACTATATCTTACAAGCAAAAATGAGGAAAGCCATTGTTATAATTCTCTTAGTAGTAATTACGTACTTAGCAGTTTATATTTGCGTTTACTATGGATTTAAGGATGAAATATTAGCAAGCTATCCAAATCATTATATCGAGGATTGTACATATATACCATTTGCTAAAAAAGAAGTAAATGTTTTTGATTCAGAAAATGGTATTGGCTATAGAATGGAAAAAAAAGGGAAAGCAATATATTTCAGATTATGAGATTCAAATATTTAAAGCTGAAGTTCAAAAGCAGATAATTATGGTTACCAATGAACTATTGTTACCAATAGATAGTGTCGAATACCATTATCGACATGTATCGCGTGAAAAAGGTGAAGATGGAAATAGATAATACAATCTTGAAATTAATCTTGAATATATAGGTAATACCATGGAACTTGCTGAAGTTGGTTATAGTTTCTTTCAACATTTATCACAAGCTCTTAATCATGACTTGGCTGAAATACTAGTTTTATCTGAAATTGATGGGAAGGTGTATTCAGTTTCGATTACTAGTGACACCATGGATATAAATGAAGTATTCAATAAGATCAATTCAGATGATGAAATCCAATTAAATTGAAAATAGTAGCAGTAGTTCACTGTAGATAGATTCTAAGAAAATCGCCATGGTATTAAGTCATCTATTTAGTGATGGTTATAGGAGAGTATATTTTGAAACTTATTCTGTTTAAAGCACTGACCCCGAAATTAATAAATACATTAAGAAATAGCTATAATTATGTGTTGGCAATTGTTCTCAGCCTACTAGTATTATCTAATACAATGAGTGTATTTGCTAATGAGCTGACGAGAATTATTTATGATGGAACTACACATGAGTATTTGAATACAAATATCAAACTATATATTGGCAATAATAGAGTTAAGCATCAAGGGATGTTTCCAGTAATTATTGATGGTCGAACACTTGTCCCACTTAGAGAAGTCTTTGAGCATGAAAGCCTTGGTGCAGAGGTTATTTGGTTTGCTGACGAAAAGAAAATCGTTATTGTTAAAGAAGATAAGGCAATTGAGCTATGGATAGGCAGGAAATATGCTATTGTGAATGGTGAGCAATTGGAACTTGATGTAGCACCCAAACTGATATCAGTTGAAGGGGAAGCATACTCGAAAACGATGGTTCCATTGCGTTTTATTGCAGAGTCTTATGGATTTGATGTCCAATGGAACGGGAGTGAACAAAGCATTCAACTTACACATAATAGTGAGATAAGGAATAAAGAAAAAGAAAATGAGCTAATAAAATTAATGGTTAACTCTGAAAATCCTAAGTATGAAGACTTCTCGAGTGTAGGGGCGTATAAGGAGACAACCTTATCAAGGGTACTCTATTATGAATATCATGACCGTTATAAAATAATGACAAAAAGTTCCATGTCATCAATTAATACGTTTGTATGGGATAACAAATTGGTTATAGATATAGATGGGGCATCAATTGGTAACATAGAAACAGTTATTGATGTGTATCGAAATGATTATGTGAAAAACGTACGTTCAAGTCAATATAGTCTAGAACCAAAGGTATCAAGAATTGTATTTGATCTTATTGAAGGGGCTGTTCCTACAACAATTGAGCTAAATGAGGCGCGTACAGAACTAGATATTGTTTTTGGCAGTGATGGATTGAAAGGTATTGAAATAGGTTCTGATGGAGAATCAGACTATATTGATATTACAGGTGATTTTGGTGATGTGAATGTGTTTAGATTGACAAATCCAGAACGGCTTGTTATCGATTTAGAGAATACCCTGAATCCATTTGGTTACAAGAGTTATGAGGAATTGAATAGCAATAGTATTGAAAAAGTTCGTATTGCACAGTTTAATCAAACCACAACACGAATTGTAGCAGAAACGAGTGAAAAAGTGATTTACAGGTCAATTGAATCCGAGGGAGTAACCACTTTACTACTTAATGCAGATATAAAATCAACACCAACACAGACAACAAGTAGTGAATATAAGGAATTAGCATCATTGAGAATGTCGGATTCTAGTAAGTCACATAAATATGAGATAGAATATAACTTTTTAAGCAAAGAAGCGCATATCAAGTTTGATGGTGGAATCGAGGAAGTACTTGAAGTAGATAAATCAATAATTAAGAATTGGTATGATGATAAGAATGAAATTACTTTTATGTCAGAACATGTATATGATCTTATTATTGAGCAAGAAGGCGATACGATTACCATAAAAGGGTGTAGACCAAGAGACATATATGAGACGATTGTTGTGATCGATCCGGGGCATGGTGGAGTCACTGCACCGGGAGCTACTTATGATGGTGCAATGGAGAAGGACCTTAATCTTCTGATTGGAAATTATATCGAGGAGCTAGCTGATGATGGCGGAGAGATAAAATACTATTTCACAAGAGATGATGATAAGGATATTTCATTTGCGGATAGATGTGAGTTAGCAAATGATTTAAATGCTGATTTGTTTGTTAGTTTACACAATAATGCTATGGATATAAGAAAATACCCGAGTCAAGCGGCAATAAGAGGTCTTGAAGTTCATATTAGTGAAGGAAAAGAGCAAAGTGAAACAGAGTTCGAATTAGGAGAAATATTTCTTTCAGAGGCATCCAATATCGATGGAATGGTAAGTAGAAAAATTAAAGTAGGAGGAGGTCTCTATGTACTGAATAATACATATATGCCTTCAGTTTTAATTGAGTATGCCTATATGACTAATCAAGAAGATATAAAGTTTCTTTCAAAAGAATCTAACCTTAAGCGATTGGCAGCAATGACACTATCTTGTATTGAGAAATTTTTTAGTGAAAGTGAATAATAATGTCACCACAGGCGGTGGTAGAGTGGAGATATATGATGGAAAAAATTCGAAGAAATGTATTAGCAGTCACATGGATAATTTTATTCTGTGTAGTCATAATTCTATTGTATCAGTGTTATCAGAATAAAGAACAAAATCAGAAAATTGTAAGAAGTTACTCGGCAAAATATAAAGATTCCTTCTCATTACATTTAAATGATATAGAGATAGCAAATCTCGTTGTGCAGCAAACTGTGATTGAAAGAGAGGATATTAATGTAATAGTGGATGATATTCAATCATCAATCCTTTATTATCAGTTTGTTAATAGCATTCTAGATGAGCCTGGCTACACGAAATGGCTTTATATTTCGCTCATTGGAGATTATGTTTCAGCTCTTGAGGCACATAGCAGAAATAGTAATGATGGAGTAGTCTTAACTGTTGAATTAGAGCATGTTCTGTTAGATTTAATAGTGATAGGCGACTGGCTTAAGAACACTACCAATGCAGTTCATTACGATCATGAATTTTATGACGAGGTTTATGAAGATTTAAGAAGTACAGTAAAAGACACCTCAGATTATTCAATCAGTAACAAGTAAAAGATATAATTTGTGAGGAGTCCAATTATTATAGTGAGCCTATTGATGCAGAAGATGCATCAATAGGCTTTTTTTAGGTTTGTAGTTAAAAGCCAATACGCCCATAATTTATGACTATGGTATAATAGATAAGATTAAGTTTTGAAGTAGACATAGGGATAGCTACAGATAAACGAGGGTATATAGAGTACCAAAGCATCATGATTAGAGGGGGATACAAATGAATAGACATAAGATGTATGCCGATGTTCCAGACAAGTTGTGGGAAGATTGGCATTGGCAGATGAAGCATAGCATTAATCACTACGGAGATATCTCTGAGGTATTTCCAAAGATTTCAGAAGATGAACTTCTAGTATTCAAACAATATGTGACCAAATACAAATTCAAAGTGACGCCCTATTTACTTTCTCTTATAGAGCTAGATATGGACGGCAATCCTATGAAGAACGATCCTATATGGAATCAGTTCTGTTTTTGGGTGAAGAAGAGAATGCAGACAGCTATGAGGTGGAAGAAAGTCAAGTCAACTGGGAAAATGAAGCAGAGATGCCAACAAGAATCCTACAACATAAGTACCCTGACAGGGCAATTATTAGGATTACCAGCACTTGTTTTGGTCATTGCAATTATTGTTACCTGACTTCAAGAGTCTTAGACCTTGAAACCACCAAAGCTAAAGCAAGTACAGAGGAAGAGTGGCGTAAATCACTTGACTACCTTAAGGAGAATCCTCAGATTAGGGATGTTCTAATCAGTGGTGGTGACCCATTGATTCTTAGCAATAGCAGAATCGATGAGATTCTTAGGGAGCTTAGAGCAATACCATCGATTCAGACCATACGTATCAACACGAGGGTCTTTACTTTCAATCCATATAGATTTGATGAAGAACTTGTTAAGATATTTAAGTCTTATGATTTGACAGCTCTTGAAGTTCATATGTGTCATAGCAATGAGTTGACCGATGTGGTAGATCAACGATTGGCATTGATGGACGTTGTTGGTCACAGACCATTAATATTATGGCGAGCACCTCTACTTGATGGGATTAACAATTCAGATACAGTCCTTGAGACATTGTTTATGAACCTTTATCGTAGAAGAATTACACCCTATTATCTTTTCCATTACGCACCATTTACTTTAGGTCGTAAAAAACAAGGAGTACCCTTAAAAGAGGGCAGTAGGATTATGAAATCCCTGAGACGACACGTACCAGGACCTGCTTTTCCAACATACACATTGTTTCATGTTGAAGGAAAACATGACGTACCTCTTGATCCAGAAGGATCTCATACATTTAGCTACGGTACTGAGTCTGGCATGCAAGTAGCAAAGTTCAGGAACTGGAAAGGCAATGATGTGTCTTACCCAGATGTTGAGGTGTAATGAGATGAAACATATAAGATTAGCATATGGCGAAGACTCAATTGGGATTGAGCAAGTGGATTTGGAATTTGATCAAGTATTGGCCCTAGAACAACCATCTATTGAAGTTAATAAACACATTGGAGAGGCACTGGATAACCCTTATGGCCTTAAGTCATTTGATCAAGGGTTAATAGATAAAGACCCTGAATCCATAGCAATACTTGTTGAAGACAATACCAGGAAGAACCCTGAATACCCAGAGATTCTAGATGAGATTATTACACGAATGACCAAGATTAGTGCAGCGACCATCTATTTAGTCATTGCTTATGGTACCCATAAACACCATAGTGAAGAAGACAGTGAAAGACTTTATGGCAAAAGCAATATCAGCCGTGTAAGAGTGATTCACCATGATAGCAAAGACAAGTCCAAGTTGGTAGAAGTTGGCAAGGACAAGGGCGTACCACTCCTTATCAATAAGTGGGTGTATGAAGCAGATTATCTGATGGTTATTGGTTCGGTGAAACCTCATGCATTTGCGGGATATACAGGCGGAAGGAAGATGATACTACCAGGTGTAGCCTCTTATGAAAACATAAGAAATAACCACTCAATGGTCGGTCAGAAGAATGTGGGAATGGGTAAGCTTGAAGGCAATCCTATCCATGAGGATATGGCAAGAAAAGCGGCCCTGGTGAAGATAGATTTCTCTATTCAAATGGTCAAGGATGCAACGGGCAAACTTGCAGGCTATTATTCCGGTGACGCGTCTGTGGCTTTTACACAAGGGACCTTATTGTCCAAGAAGTTATGTGGGTTACAGGTTGATGAGAAAGCAGATGTGGTTGTGGCATGCGTTGGTGGTGTTCCAAAGGACCGTTCACTTTACCAATCTCAAAGAGCTATTACAAATGCAGTGGCTGCGGTTAAGGAAGATGGTCTTGTTTTCATTATAGGTCAACTTTCTCAAGGGGTAGGCAATGAACTTTATGGAAAATGGTTGTCAAAATCATTAGATGAAATTCTTGCCCTAAGTGAAAAGCAAATTGACATAGGAATCCACAGTGCCTATCTAACAGCACTCAATTATAAGCGGTGTCACAAGATTTATCTTCATTCACAGCAAGACAAAATGTGGACAGAATCTTATCATTTTGACTACTTGCCATCTTTGGAAAATATTCAAGAGCTGATCAAACAACGTTATGGCTCTAAATGTTTGGCGTATCTAATACCAAATGCATCGGATATTATGATTATAGATAATAAGTCAAGTGGGGAGATATTATGAAGCTTTTTCGTAGAGGTGATAGGACACAGATTCGATTTCTTAGAATTAGACTCTTTATCATAGGTCTAAAGGATCTTCTAACGATGAGATTTTACCGTTATGTGGATCCATCACCACTAAAACCTTCAACTTATAGGTCATACAAAACTGTTGGTGAATTCAAAACCAAAATAAAATGGCGGCCTGAGCTTGGTGAACTTAACGAGAACCGAATTCATAACATGGAAGAATGTGCTAGACGCATCAGTGGCATAAGGATAAAACCAGGCCAGTATTTTTCCTTAAGAAGAATCATTGGTCATCCTACAGGAGAGAGGGGCTATAAAGATGGTCCCATGCTTATCAATGGCAAGCTAAAGCACGTCTCAGGTGGAGGTATATGTCAAGTTTCGACAACACTTTTCAATGTAGGGCTAATGAGTGGTATGAGAATTATTGAGAAATGGAACCATACTTGGGATGTGTGGGGTGATAAGCGATTCATTGACCTTGGAAGGGATGCGACCTATGCCTATGGAAGAAGAGACTTGATTATACAGAACCCTTATGACCAGGCGTTGATTCTTGTGATGGAAGTGGATAGGGTTAATCTACACTTGAACACCATAATAATGGCTAAAGAGACCATAGATGTTAAAGCTGAGGTATCCGTTGACGTACAAGAGATTAATAACCCTGAGAACATAGAATTACGGGCAAAAGGTTATGAAGTACACAGTGAATGTTATTGTATGCGAGAGGGTAAAAGAGTTCGCAGCTACCATAAAAAAGAAATCTATAAACCACTATATAAATAGATAATGGGATGAGACATGATGAGGATGAGAGGTAGGGTTATGAAAATAAGAACAGTTGGCATTGTCCTTGAAACAGAGGCAGATGCCCTTGAAATGAACAGGAATATGGAACATCTCTATCACTGGAGGGTACCACATGAAATTGAGGCAGTTGTTGAAAGCATCAAAGCACTTGGCTATCAAGTGAAAGTAATTGGGACACCAGAACAATATTTATTGGACTATGAGACAATCAAGGAAACCATTGATTTTATTTTTAATATGTCAGTTGGTTTCATAAGTAGATTCAGGTTGGCTCAGGGACCAATGTTATATGAAACAGGCAATATACCTTATAGTGGTGCAGACCCCTACACCAAAATGACGACGCAGAATAAACATATATTCAAATCATTTATGGATAAGATGGGGATTGGGACACCAAGTTGGCATTATGTTCACCACCCTAATCAACTAGATCTTAGTCAGTTACCACCAAGACCCTTATTCGTGAAACCTGCTTATGAAGGCTCTTCAATTGGCATCAACGAAGATAGCAAAATCTTAGATGAAAATAAGCTAGTAGATCATATCAAGCACTTTATGATGACCTGGGCATGCCCATGATTATTGAGTCATTCATCAAAGGCCACGAGTATAAAGTCGGTATTATTGGCAATGGAGTGGACAAAGAGATGTACCTAATTGAAGATGTAAAGTCAGATGGAGGTCATCTTGGAGATGAGTTCTTATATTATGATGTAAAAACTAAGGGCATTTATGATAAGGTGAAACGGGACATGGACTTACCAAAGTTTAAGGCTTTAAGAGAGATGTGTGCCAATGTTTATGATTTGTTTGAACCTCTGGATTATGGCACTTTTGATATTAGGGAAGATGAGAATGGTCAGTTCTATATCATCGAATTTAACGCAGATGCAACGTTGCACCCAGAAAGAACTTTGGCCATGTGTGCTAGGTTGAGTGGTGTTACTTATAAAGAATTGATTGGCAAGATTATGACATCAGCCATAAAAAGATGGGGGTGTGCATAAATGGCTCATATATGCAGCAATCCGTGGACAAGTCTATTTGTCTGGAAAAGTGGCAATGTTACCCACTGCTGTTATTCAAATGTTGGCCCTCTAGGCAATATTGCCAGCTCTAGCATTGATGAAATATGGCATGGTAAAAAGTTAAATCAGATTAGAGCCAACCTAAGAAAAGGTAACTATGAGAAGGCGGGCTGTGAGTATTATTGCAGGCCTTATCGTTGGTCTAAACTCTATGGTGATAAGGACCACCCAATTCCAGAGGGGCTTGGTAGAATCAGTGAGGTTAATTACGAGGAAGTACCTATGTGGCCACGTATATTTGCCATGGAATTCGATGGTCATTGTAATATGACTTGTGCTCACTGCCTTGGAAGTCACTATCAAACAAAAGGCCTACCAGATAATCAGGTAAGGTCTCTTGAACAATTCGTTGATGAAGCCAGTATTATTAGAATAATGGGTGGTGAATTCTCAGTTAACCCTAGAAACCTTAAGTACATAGAATCCGTAGCGGCTAAGGTAAATCAACCGACGGTCTTCCTTAATACCAATGGAAAGAGACCAATATCTAGCTATGTAGGGTCAATAGATCACCTTGAGTCATTACATATGAAATTTTCTCTAGAAGGTATGAATGAGGACTATGAAAAAAGTTAGAACGGGCCTATCTTGGACTGACTTTGTGACCAATCTTGATATGGCCCATGATCTATTTAAGAAAAAACAAGGAGAAGGTAAAGATTGGCGTCTGTACTTGAATTACTGTGTTATGTTCAGCAATTTTGATAAGTTGCCTGATGTCTTAGAATTTGCTGTAAAGAGACAGTTACCATTAGTGGTCAATACAATCAATGGCATGCGCCATACCACAGAGAATATGTATATGTATAAGCACCTAGAACTTAGTGAAGCCAAGATTTGTGATGTGACAAATCGAATCAATAAGGTTCTTGAAGGCAAGGATTACTGTTTTGAGAAAGCATTTCTTGACCATTATGATTATATACTAAAGGCTTATGGTCTTAAGAAGTTAAAGATGTCAAAAAGTCGTATTGATGGGATTAGTCGTCGCTATAAAGGACTCAAAGCTGACAGAGTCCTTTATATCCTTTATAGGTGGCAACAATCCAAGGTTGGTGTTATTAGGTATTTGATGAATAAAGTGAAAAATAGGGTGGTCAAATAAAAGTCAAGTATCTGAGTGAAAGAGATATTGAAGCTTCTAGTCTGTCCCTAATGTCAAAGTCTGCATTAATGCAAAGAAATGTTTTGGGTCACCACTACTAAAATAGTCATACCAAGATGCCAATGTGTCTGGCCTAAAAACGTCCAAATGCTCTATGATTTGTTTGGACCACAACAAAGCTCCGGTAGAACTTGCAGTAATAAGGTTCTTATCTGCACCAGGTAATAGCAACATGCTTGTATCATTAACAACAATGTCATCAATTAGGCAATCCGGCACTATTGTCATACCACCCATTGTAGTGACAGGGTTTTTTGAATGAGAAACCCATTTGAGGGATATATCTGGGGCATCCTTTTTGAAAAATCGACCAGAATTTAGCTCAGAAGTCATATAGCCAAGTTCTCAGTCAGCCAAAGTGTCAAGCACATAAATATAGATTGTAAACATAATAGTTCCTCCATTTTCTTTATCATAATTATATAGTGAGTTTTCCTTTCATAGAGAATGACTACTATTACAATATACGAAAGTTAACACATTGGGAATAAGATGAAAAATCGTCATTTACCATATTTATGCTATAATAAGCTCATGTCAAAGAAATAGAGGGTAATGCAATGGATATCAAGGAATTTCTTGTGGATAAACCAGATGTGAAGGCTATGTTTAGAGATTTTGAAGAAGAGGACCTGAACAAAATCGAATTGACTTACTATGCTAGAGATATAACAATCGTCAACAGGAATGCGAGAGAATCCTACGTAATCATGATAGTCAGTGGTATATGTGGTATCTTCAAGTTTCTTGAAAGTGGTGAAGAGTTTTGTTATTACAAAATCTCCAATTATGATGTCTGTGGTTTGTCAGAGATGCTTGTTGAAGATATTCCCAGAGTTGCAGACATTCGTAGTTTAACAGATGTGGTTGCTTTTAAGATTCAAAAAAAGTGACCTGAAGGAATGGATGTTCAAATACCCTGAATTCTATAATCTAGTCATACACAATATTATCAAAAGACTCCATGATACCCTTAGCGAACATGTTGAATGTAAGAAATATGATGCCCATGCCAACATTGTTTCATACTTGATTTATTGTTATGACTTGTACGCCAAAGTTCATCACAAGGATTATCAGGGTAAAGTAAAGATTAATGAAACTAGAGAAATGATCAGTGATTTCATTGGTATTTCTATCCGGTCCGTTAACAGTACCATGGAGGTACTTAAGAGTGAGAATCTGATTACAGTCAGTCATGGCAAGATTTTAGTGGACAAAGAACAATATGAAAGACTAAAGGAATACAAAACAGAATTACTGCTATAGTTAGAGAAGAGGTTAAATATGACCTCTTCTTTTTATTATAAATAGATTATTTTTTCAAGAGATGCAATATTTCCTTTTTCGAGTGATAGATAGCTGATATCCTTAATTCATGATCATTACAGAAGAGGTGCTCAAATGAAAGATTTACCGAATATTATCCTTATTACAACAGACCAGCAAAGATACGATACCATATGTGCTTCTGGTTATGATTATATGAAAACCCCCAATATTGATAGATTAGCAAAGGAAGGGTGTATTTACAAAAATGCTTATACACCCAATCCTGCATGTATACCTGCAAGGCACAATATAATATCAGGTTTACCTTGTAAGGATCATAAATTTGATGACAATTATTTTGACAATGAAGTGCAGCTGCCTTATGATATTCCTACTTTTCCAGAGATTTTATCCAATAATGGCTACAAAACCGAAGCTATAGGAAAGATGCATTTTTCTCCTGCAAGAAGTCATAACGGCTTTAACCGTATGCACCTAATGGAAGAGATTCCTTATTTTCTAGAAGATGATGACTATGCCATGTATTTGAATAGAGAAGGTTATGGCAAACATCAAAGCCTACACGGTGTAAGACATTTGTTGTATATGATGCCTCAACAGTCAATGATACCAACAAAGCATCATGGCTCTACTTGGGTAGCAGACAGAACAATCGAAGTGATTGAAAAGAATGCAGATCAAAGACCTTTTATGATATGGTCTAGTTTCATTGAACCTCATCCGCCATTTGATGTGCCACATGAGTGGGCCAACATGTATAAGGACTCGGATTTACCGGATGATTATGACTCTATAACACCCTTATCAACTTTAGCCAAGGAGAATAAATGTATAGCCAATTACCCCAACAAGGACTACTTAAGGCGGGTCAAAGAGCTCTACTATTCTGCCATTTCCTTTGTGGATTATAACATTGGTAAAATTATTGATACTCTTGAAAGAACAGGTCAGCTTGACAATACTTTGATTGTGTTCACGTCAGATCATGGTGAAATGCTTGGAGATAATGGTACCTATCAGAAGTTTCTGCCTTACGACGGTTCAGCCAAGATACCTTTTATTGTAAGGTATCCCAAATACGTCACAGCCGACACAGTTGAAGAGAAATTTGTAGACTTAAACGACCTTTTGCCTACTTTTTTAGATGCGACTAAGCTGACATACCCATCAAACAATAAATTGCCAGGTGAGAGTATTTTCATTGAGAATGGTCAGAAGAACAGAGACTATCAGTACATTGAACATAACAAAGGCAGTAAAAGGTGGATCAGTATTCGAGACAGTAGGTACAAATACAACTACTATTATGGTGGTGGACATGAAGAATTGTTTGACCTTGTAAATGATCAAAGGGAGCAGGTGAATCTGCTCCATAAACCAGAAGTACCTAGTCTGGACCTAATCAAAGTTCATAACAAGCTAAGAAATAAGTTGATCGAATACGAGGAGAAATGGGGCCTTGAGGGATATGTGGTCAATGGTGATTTCATCAAACTGGAAGAATATGAAGCCTTCACATATCACGAAAACACATTTCCAAGGCACACAAAAGCCTATTACGAAATTGAGAAAAGTAAGCTTTTAGCCCTGCACGATGAGATTTTTTCTGCTATTGAGAAAGAACCAATAGTCAATCTAAAAGAACTGGATTATGAATCATACCTAAAATATGAAGATCTCAACAGTGATGTAATCTTAGAACACATATTAATGGATAAGCAAAAAGATAGTTAACACACAAATTTAGAGGAGTTTTCTTATGATGGATCGTATGAAGAATATACTATTTATAATGACGGATCAGCATGTTTGGAATGGGATTGGCAAGTTATGCGATTGGGTGAAAACCCCAAACCTTGACAGGCTGTCACAAAGAGGTGTAACCTTCCGTAACTGTTACACTGCCTCCCCTTTGTGTATGCCTGCCAGGGTAAGCCTTGCCACTGGTTTGTACCCTCATAATACGGGGGTGTGGGATAACAGTAAACACAGTCTAGACAGACAGCAACCGACATGGATGAATACAATCAAAAGTAAAGGTTATAAGACCAGTTTATTTGGCAAGTTGCATTTGCATGAATGGAATGGTGACCTTAGAGATTATGAAGATTATGTTCATGATTATGGTTATGATGTGGTAGATGAAATATCAGGACCCCGTTCCGCAGCTAAGTTTGGAAGTCATATGCTTGATCGGTGGAAAGAGGAAGGGGTATTTGAACAATGTAGGGATGACATTGCCAGTCGCTACAAAGAAAGACCATACCCTGTAGGGCCATCAGTATTACCACTACATTTGTATCCGGATGTATACGTTGCTAATCAGGCCATCGATTATTTGGAAGGCTATAATTCATTGGAACCTTGGTTTTGCACGGTTAGTTTTGGAGGTCCACATGAACCATGGGATGCACCAGATGACTACACCCAGCTCTATGATAGTAAAGCAATGCCTTCACCACTGAAAAGACCAGTTGATGCAAACTCAGATCGACCAAGAGGTATATATGACGGACTTATCAAAGGTGAATACGAAGGCGATTTTGCCTTAAAAGGTGACTTGAAGTTAACAGGGGACACTATTGGTCAAATGAGAGCCAACTATGCAGGTAATATAACCCTGATTGATGAAAAGATTGGGGAATTACTGGATGTCATAGACAAGCGGGGTGAACTTGACAATACTATTGTCATATTTACGGCGGATCATGGAGAGCAAAATGGTGATTATGGATTGATATTTAAGCAAACTTTTCTAGATAGCTCCGTTAAGGTGCCTCTAATAGTTAGTGGTCCAGATATGGATGAATCAATAAAAGGCGCTGTCTATGATGGCATGGTGGAACTTATTGATGTTGGTCCGACCATTGTGGATATGATGGGTTCAAAGATTGAGTACAATCAATACGGAAAGTCTTTAGAGCCAGTCATTAAGGATATTGATGCTGTCCATAGAAAGTCGGTTATCTCAGAGATATCAGGTGAAATAATGTTAATCAATCGTCAGTGGAAGGCTGTTTTTAACATTGATAGAGACATATATATGCTTTTTAATAAGGAATCAGATCCACTAGAAACAATGAATCTTGCCGGGAGTGGTGCGTTTGAAGATGTAGAAATGCAGATGGCCAAGGAATTGTCGCAAGTGCTAAATGAAACAACAATGGGATGTTGTAAATAAATACTATGAATGAAAAGGAGAAAATATTATGAAGAAGATTGTTATTGCTTGTATGTGTATCATGTTGGTTACTGGCTTAATTGGTTGTAGTCAAGAAAAAGAAACGGTTACAGAGACAAAGGTAAAAGAAGAGGCAGCTAAGGTTGAAGAAAAAAAAGAAGTAGTGGCAGAAGAGACGGATGAAGAAGCCGTTGTTGAAGAAGACCCATCAGAGGCGGTAATGGAAGAATACCTTGCAGATGGTAACTTGACAATTGTAGTACCATATCCAGCGGGGGGTGCGTCAGATGTTGAAGCCAGGATACTTGGGAAGCATCTGGGAATAAACCTGGGCGTTAATGTTGTTGTTGAGAATGTACCTGGTGCAGGTGGCGTTATTGGAACAACAAATTACCTGACAGAAGAGCCTAATACAACAAAAATCATGAAACTACATTCAGGTCAGATGGCAGTGACACCGCTGGTTCAAGAAGTGGCATACACGGCAGAAGATTTTGAAGCCATTGTTAGTACTGAAGAAGTTAAATTTATACTATTTTCAAACCCTGAATTTACAGACATAAGATCTCTTGAAGACTTGAAAGCATATGGACAAGATCATCAAATCAAGTTTGGCGCAGGAAATCCTTCAAGTGCTATGTATTTTGCACAAAAAACATTGTGTGATCAACTTGGAATTGATAGTGCATTGGTTAATCATGACAGTGCTGCACAAGGTATGGTAAACTTATTAGGAGGACACATCGATGTGACATTGGCAGGTGTGGATCAGGCTAAAGAGTATGTTGAAAATGGCGACTTTGTTCCGTTAGCAGTATTTGATTCAGCGTCTTATGATGGCTATGCAGACATAGTTGTTCCTTCAACACAAGAGTTAGGCTATGATGTTGAATTCAAGTTATTAATCTATTTCGGTATCCGTAGTGGAACTAACCCAATTATTGTTGAGAAATTGACTGAAGCCTTTAATACAGTATTGGTTGATGAAGCTTATATTGCAGAGATGGGTGAGAATCATGATCCAAGTTATGAACCTATGGGACCAGAAGGTATCAAAGAGTATGTTGCTGGTATGACAGCAAGTGCTAAGAAACTATTTGGCATTTCCGACTAAGTTATAAGTTATTAGGACTCAGTTATATGTGTATAGGGACAATAGGATTATTGTCCCTATATCTGAGTGTTAGAAAGGTGTATGATATATGACTATAAAAGTGAAATCAAACTTAGTGAGTGGTTTGGTGTTGATGGTTATTTCCATCGTAATATGGTTGATGATTCCAATGAATATTGTTGTCAACACAAGTGGACTGAATGCCCAGTTTTTTCCAAAGCTGGTTATTGGTATTTTGTTTGTGATTGGTGGCCAACTGGTATTTAAGTCCATCATATTAAAGAGTGATGTGGTAAAAGAACTCAATATCATGAGAGAGTTAGCTGTTTTGTTGTATGGTGCAGGATTGTGTCTGTATATTTTTATGCTCGACAAAATTGGATTTCTTATAAGTTCAATATTGGTGAGTATCATTACTTTGACATTGATGAAAGCGAAGAAGAAGAAATATTACATCATTCAGATTTTGATTGTTATTGCCGTGTATTTTATATTCACAAAGTTGTTGAGTGTCAATTTACCTTGACATAGAAAAACTCAGTTTGGAGGCATTATTTGAATGTATGATTTATTAGAAGGCTTAAAGTCTATTATGACAATTGAGAGTTTTATATTTATAAATTTTGGTGTATTAATTGGATTCGTCTTTGGTGCTATACCAGGCCTGACGGGTTATTTGGGCATCGTGTTAATGTTACCACTGACTTATGGAATGAGTCCTATAGTCGCAATTTTGATGTTGCTTGGTATTTATTGCGGTGGTAATTTTGGTGGTTCAATCAGTGCAATTCTTATTGGGACACCTGGGACTGGTGTTGCTGCTGCAACATTGATAGACGGTTATCCCTTGGCGAAAAAGGGAAAAGGCTTTAAAGCCTTAGATATGGCACTGACAGCTTCAAGTATTGGTGGTTTCCTAAGTGCAATCAGCTTGTTGTTATTTGCACCAGTCATTGCCAAACTTGCAGTCAAATTCGGTCCACCAGAGTACTTTGCATTAGCCATCTTTGGCCTTGCAGTTATTGGTGGTGTTAGTGCAAGGAATATGGGAAAAGGATTGGCATCAGGTGCCATAGGTGTATTGTTGTCAATGATTGGACTTGATGGCATCAGTGGTACATTTAGATTCACATTTGGTAACCTATATCTCTACAATGGTTTGCCTATGATGGCACTGCTCATGGGAGTTTTTGCCCTGTCAAAAATCATGACTGAGATGCAGAAAAGTTTTAGTGGTGAAGACAATCTTGAAGTGAAAGCTGGTGGCGTTGAAGTCAGCTCTAAAGATAAATTAACTTGGAACGAATTGAAAGGATCCTTAAGAAGTATATTCAGGGGCTCCTTCATCGGTATCATCATTGGGGCAATACCAGCCGCTGGACCGGCCATTGCTTCGTTCATGAGTTATAATCAAGCAAGAACCAAATCAAAGAATCCAGAGAAATTTGGTAAGGGTTCACTTGAAGGGGTTGCAGCGCCTGAGTCGGCAAATAATGCTGTAACAGGATCTTGTTTGATACCAATGTTAACAATTGGTATTCCTGGAACTGCGGCAGCAGCCTTACTATTGGGTGCTCTAACGGTTCATGGATTGGCACCTGGCCCAAATCTGTTCAAGGATCATTCGGTTATTGTCTATGGTATTATGGTAGGTTTGGTATTTACCAATATCATCATGTATCTACAGGGTAGAATTGTTATCAAATATTTCTCAATGATTACCAGAATATCTCCAAAAACAATCTTTACTGCTGTGCTTATATTGTGTACCGCAGGTAGTTTTACACCTAGGGGAGCGACATTCGACCTCTATGTAATGATTGGTGCAGCTGTCGTTGGTTATTATATGATCAAATTTGATTTTCCACCTGCGCCAATAGTAATTGGTCTTATTCTTGGACCAGTCGCTGAGAACAATTTGAGACGTTCTTTGGTTATGTCAGAAGGTAGTTGGAGTATATTTTATACAAGACCTATCTGTTTGATATTCATCATATTGACCTTCCTTATGATTTACGGTGCTAGGAAGCAACAACTTAAGGAAAAGGAAATGCTGGATACTAAAGCAGCCTAAAACATAATTTAAATCCAATGCATAGGAAAAGCCAATCCGCTTTATGGATTGGCTTTTTTGTGCTCATTTCAATGTAGGGAAGTCTATGTATATAAAGACACGTTGCCATACAGTTTAGATTCATCCAACAAGATAAAATGTTTATTCTCGTATTTAAAGATGCCTTCATCTGAACATTCAAGGATTACTCGGTTAAGGCTTCTTTTTGGTGCCCGAATTTCTTGAAGGATTATTTCTTTGGTCAGAGAAGATAGGGTGTTGGTTATGTAGTGCTGATAGATGCTATGCAATACTCTTTCCTTGAGGGTCATTGTTGATAAGACATGTGCATAGGCGTTGGCATGTCTAAAACACTCAGTAAGATAGTGGCATATATAGAGGTTGAAATCAAAATCCATTGACATCCATTTGAGGACATAAGGTTTGTGCAAAGAGATAATGGTACAGTCGGTTTTTGCTATGACACTTTTGGTTTTTAGGTCTTGATTGATAATCTCCAGTATGCCAAAACTGTCAGGTGCATGATGGGTCTCTATGGACAAGGTGATACCTTGATGGGTTTGCATACATACTTCAGAGGAACCTTCAGTCAGAATATAGAGATAATCATTGGATTCACCAGCACGAAGAATATAGCGACCTTTATCATAGTGCATAGGACACATCTGGGCTTTAATCTCTTCTGGCACTTTGCTTAGTATTGTGTCTAGCTTCATCTTAAACCTCCATTGATCCATTACCACACATTATAAGGTATGTTTTCAGTATAGCATATCAGATAAATCTGAAGCGGGTCAAATGACCTGTTTTTGTCAGAATGCCTATGCAATAATTTATGGATAATCAAGTGGGAAGGTGATTTTATGAAATATGTTGTTGAAATGCTTAACATTACAAAGGAATTTCCAGGAATCAAAGCAAATGATGATGTAACTCTACGTGTGAAGAATGGCGAAATACATGCATTGCTTGGAGAGAACGGCGCTGGAAAATCAACACTTATGAGCGTTTTGTTTGGTCTTTATCATCCAGAGTCAGGTGCTATAAAAATCAGAGGGAAAGAAGTAGACATTGTCAACCCAAACCTTGCAAACAAATACGGTATTGGTATGGTGCACCAGCACTTTAAACTTGTGCATAATTTCACTGTTACTCAAAACATTGTCCTTGGAATGGAACCTAAGAAGTCATTAGGACGAATGGATATGGAAGCAGCAGAAAAAAGAGTTAAAGAAATCAGTCAAGCATATGGTCTTAGTGTTGATCCCAGTGCGAAAATCGAGGACATTACAGTAGGGATGCAGCAAAGGGTAGAGATTCTCAAGATGCTATACCGTAATGCTGATATTCTCATATTTGACGAACCTACAGCAGTATTGACGCCACAGGAAATCAAAGAACTTATGCATATCATGAAGCAACTGGTTGCGGAAGGTAAATCGATTATTCTAATTACCCATAAACTAAAAGAGATAAAGATGGTAGCGGATAGATGTACGGTCTTAAGAAGAGGCTGCTGTGTAGGCACTATTGATGTAGCTGACACAACAGAAGAGCAAATGGCTGAGATGATGGTTGGTCGAGTGGTTAGTTTTGATGTCAATAAAAAACCAGCACGTCCTAGTACCGAAGTCTTGCAGATTGATAAACTTGTTGTCAGGAATTCAAGAGGGCTAAAGGCGGTAGATGGGCTTACCCTTGAAATAAAAGCGGGAGAGATTCTTTGTGTGGCCGGGATTGATGGCAATGGGCAGTCGGAGCTAATACAGGCAATTACAGGTCTTTTGAAAATTGAATCTGGTTCGATGTTTTTTGAAGGTGTGGATATAGGAAAAGAAAGTATAAGGAATCGTGCATTGCGCGGTATCGGTTATATACCAGAAGACCGTCACAAACATGGTCTGGTCCTCGATTTTTCTTTAGAAGACAATATGGCCCTCAAAAGCTATTTTCAAGAACCCCTATCAAAGAATGGTATAAGACAACAAGATGCGATTAGACAACATTCAGATAATCTGATAGAGACGTTTGATGTCCGCTCAGGTCAAGGAAGTCTTACTGTTGCAAGAAGTATGTCTGGTGGTAATCAACAGAAAGCAATCATTGCTAGAGAAGTGGAAAAATCACCGAAATTGCTGATTGCAGCCCAGCCAACTCGTGGCTTGGATGTTGGGGCCATAGAATATATTCATGAACGCCTTATTGCTGAGAGGGATGCAGGCAAAGCAGTATTGCTGATGTCACTGGAAATGGAAGAGGTACTTAGCGTATCAGATAGAATTGCTGTCATATACGAAGGTAAAATTGTAGATATTGTTGATGCAGATCAAACAGATGAGAATGAAATAGGTTTGATGATGGCAGGTTCAATGAAAGGAGCGTTGACGACTTATGAATAAAGTCAGGAAATGGTTTGGTCATGAAAGAAACCATAGATTTTTGGTGCCACTAATGGCAATACTATTGGGATTTTGTGTTGGTACAATTATTATGACCATATCAGGCATTAGTCCTTCAAGCTTATTTGCATCATTAATACGTAGTGTTATAGGGATCAATGTCCAAAAGTGGGGTACAGATCAATCAGCTTTTAATCCAAGATTTATAGGGGAATACCTTGTGTACTGTATGCCAATTATATTAACGGGTCTATCAGTAGCATTTGCCTTCAGGACAGGACTATTCAATATCGGTGCTGAAGGACAGGTAATGGTTGGTTCGTTTGTAGCAATAATTATCGGATTGATGCTACCAGGACCCAAACCATTAATTCTACTGTTAATGATTGTAGGAGGTGCAGCAGCAGGCGCCTTCTGGGGATTTGTACCAGGTTATCTAAAAGCCCGCCACAATGTCCATGAAGTGGTAGTGACCATAATGTTGAATTATGCAGCCTTGTTTTTGACAAATTACTTCTATAAACAGATACCAGGAAGTTCAAACTCAAGGACAAAAGAGTTGGCGGATGGGCTTACATTTAAGAGTGAGTTTTTAACGCAAATTACGGGTAACTCAAGACTTCATTGGGGATTTTTGCTTGTAATTTTGGGTATACTAATTTTTTGGTTCATTATTGAGAAAACAACTTTTGGCTATGAGCTTAAGGCTGTTGGCAATAACAAGGATGCAGCGAGATATGCAGGCATGAAGGTGGAACGTAATGCTGTTTTATCAATGATGATTGCAGGTGCTTATGCTGGTCTGGCAGGCGTTGTGTTGGCAGTCGGCACATTTGGCTTTGGTCGAATTATACAAGCAACAGAAGGCTATGGTACTACTGGAATAGCTGTTGCTTTAGTAGGCGGTAATACAGCACTTGGAACATTTCTTGGTGGCTTGTTGTTCGGTGCTCTTAGTGCAGCTAAACCAATAATGCAGACATCAGGTATTCCAAGAGATATTGTCATCATTATCAGTTCTATGATTATCCTCTTTGTAGCAATGCGAAACGGTATCAAGAGGGTTCTAAGTCGTATAGGAGGTAATAAATAATGGACATAATATTTTCAATGATTGTACTGACTTTGATTTATTCAACACCAATCATTATCACTGCCATTGGTGGCATGTTCTCCGAACGGTCAGGGGTTGTTAATATTGCCCTTGAAGGAATGATGATGATTGGAGGTTTTTCAGCCGCCACTGCCATTGTATTTCTAGAGAAAGGCGAGGGTTGGATTATAACAGCAGCTCCTTGGCTGGCACTTTTAGTTGGATGCGCATTGGGTGGATTGATTTCAGTAGTCCATGCTTATCTAAGTATTAATCTTTCAGCAAATCAAGTTATATCTGGTACTGCAATCAACATCTTTGCAGGGGGAATAACCATATATTTGTCTCAAATAATCTTTAGTCAGCAACGTACGGAAACCTTCAAGACTGGTTTTGTTAAGACGACTTATGAAGGTTTGAGTGATATGCCTATAATTGGACCCATATTTTTTACCAACATATATCCAGCCGTGTACTTGGCGCTGTTTCTTGTGTTCGTAAGCTACTATGTACTTTATCAGACGCCTTTTGGTCTTAGATTGAGAGCAACGGGAGAAAATCCCCATGCTGTTGACAGTATGGGCGTTAATGTCTATAAGATGCGTTATGCAGGTGTCATTATTTCTGGATGTTTAGCTGGACTTGGTGGCGGTGTAATGGTACTGACCTTTGATACTCAATATACCGCTGGAAGTATACACGGTATTGGTTTCATCGCCTTGGCTGCACTGATTTTCGGACAGTGGAAGCCCTTTGGATTATTGGGTGCCAGTTTGTTTTTTGGATTTTCTCAGATTCTTGCATATTTGCCACGGATTTTGAAGTGCTGGGAAAAGTACCTGTAGAATTTTTCAATGCATTTCCATATATTATTACGGTGATTGCATTGGTAGTATTTAGCGGTAAATCGGTCGGTCCAAGAGCAATAGGTGAGGCATATGATAAAGGTAAGAGGTAAAAAAAAGTTGTAAGAAAATCATAACGGGTCATATGACCTTGTTGTTGGACTCTAATGATAATACTCTATATATAACAAGTAAATGTTGAGTACGAAAGGAGAAAATTATGAAAAGCAGATTAATTGTATTGGTGGTAGTGATGGTGATGATTTTAACCATGTCGGCATGTGGGGCAAAGAAAAACACAAATGAGGAAGCCAAAGGAAAAGAAACACCGACGGCAAATGAGCAAACAACTTCAAAGGAATCTGAAAGTTCAGTTGAAGATAAAGAAAAAGAGCCACTCATCTCAGTTGGATTGGTTATTAATGGTAGTGATATTGATGACAAATCATTCAATCAAAGTTCATGGGAAGGACTGGAGCGGTTAGCAAAAAATGAAAATGTTGCTATTGAGTATATCCAATCCGACTCAGAAGCGGATTTTGTCCCTAACCTTTCGGTATATTCTGAGTCAGATATCGATCTGATTATTGCATCAGGATTTACCTTGAGAGCGGCTGTTGCAGAAGTTGCACCCTTATACCCAGACCAGAAGTTTTTGATGGTGGACTCCATCATAGAAGAGCCAAATGTTGTTAGCGCAACTTTTTCAGAGGAGCAAGGTTCATACCTTATGGGAATAGCAGCCGCAATGAAGGCGAAAGAGGCTGGTAAAGATACTGTCGGATTTATTGGTGGTATCGAATTTGAACTTATTCAACGTTTTCAGGCAGGATATGAGGCAGGTGTTTCGGTAGTTGACCCGAATATAAAGGTATTTACCGAATATGTTGGGAGTTTTGGTGATGCACAGCTTGCTCAGACACTTGCTGCAAAAATGTATGATAAAGGTGCTTATGCAATCTATCATGCTGCAGGTGGTTCAGGTAATGGTTTGATAAAAGAGGCTAAGGATCGACGTAACAATGGAGAAGATGTTTGGGTAATTGGTGTTGATAGGGACCAATATGATGATGGTATATATAATGAGACGGACTCAGTTATTTTGACATCAATGATCAAGCGTGTTGGGGTGGTCACTTATGACATATCTGAAAGAGTACTCTATGGCAAGTTCCCAGGCGGTACTCAAGTGAAATTTGATTTGTCCAATGATGGTGTTGGAATTCCAGAAAACAATCCTAACCTTTCAGAGGAAATCATTGAAGCAATTAATAACTATAAGCAAAAAGTTATTGATGGAGAGATTGTTGTACCTTCTATTCCAGCAGGCGTGGAATAGAAGATTTACATATAATAATGAGAGCAGTAAGAAGTCGAAGAATTTAGGAGCTATCATGGATAAGAAGCGTTTAGTTAAAGGAATTTGGGTTGTTTTTGGATCTATGATCATGGGTCTTGGAATAGCTGTAACACTGAAGGCGAATGTTGGGGTAGCTCCTTTATCGGCTTTTATAGAAGGTATCAGTATCAAGTTAGATATAAGCATGGGCTGGGCGGCAAAGCTCGTTATGGGCTTGATTGTATTAGTATTGTTGTTTATTGACAGAAATAGAATTGGTCTTGGAACATTACTAAACAGTTTTCTTGTTGGTTCTTTCGTTGATTACTTTATGGCTAGCAATGACTTGTTGTATTCACAGTATATGCCAGTAAGATTCCTTTGGTTTGCCATCGGAGTGGTTACAATGGGCATTGGAATAGGCTTGTATATCAGTGGTGGACTTGGCGAGGCTGGAATCGACTCTCTTATGGTTCTGATTAGTGAAAAAACCGGTCGTCCCGTTTATCTGGTAAGAATTGTCCTGGATCTGTTGATGATTCTTGTAGCAGTCATTCTTGGAGGACAGGTCTTTATAGGGACAGCCATAGCCATGATTGTCACAGGTCCCACAATAGGATGGACAATACGTATGTTCAAGAAGCACTTGAACTGGACGATTGTATATGAATAAAAATAGTATGAGTGAAAGTTGGTAAAAAAATGACAGCACATTTAGAAGCAGCAAAAGGTGAAATAGCAAAGACAGTACTTATGCCAGGTGACCCCCTAAGAGCTGAGTTTATAGCAGAGAAATTCTTGACAGATGTTAAGAAGTATAACAATGTTCGGGGCATGTATGGCTTCACAGGAAAGTATAAAGGTGTAGACATTTCCGTTCAAGGAAGTGGTATGGGTATACCTTCAATGGGCATCTATTCCTATGAACTCTTCAATATCTATGATGTAGAAAATATTATTCGAATAGGCTCAGCAGGTTCAATTCAAGAAGACCTCAAATTAGGGGACTTGGTCATTGGACTTGGTGCCAGTACAGATTCTAATTACCAGAAACAGTACAATCTAACAGGTACTTATTCAGCGACGGCATCCTATGATTTGATTGATAAAACGGTACAAACATGTCAAACACTAAATAAAGACTATACAGTAGGCAATATTGTCTGCAACGATAGTTTTTACTGTGACAATCACGATGCTGCATTGTCATGGCAAAAGATGGGTTGCCTAGCACTTGAAATGGAATCGGCTGCACTTTATATGAATGCCGCTAGAGCAGGAAAGAAAGCTCTATGTCTTTTGACAATTTCAGATGAAATCATCACACACGCCAAGATGTCATCAGAAGCTAGGCAAACCTCTTTTACCAATATGATGGAAGTTGCCCTAGAAACAGCTATTGCCTTATAAAGCTATGAAGAAGATTGTTGTTATCGGGAGCTTGAATATTGACATGGTGGTTCAAGTGGATCACATTGTGAAACCTGGTGAAACCATTAGTACATCAAAATCAGAGACATTCTATGGAGGCAAAGGTGCAAATCAAGCCTTTGCAGTTGCCATAGCTGGTGGAAGTGTTGCTATGATTGGTAAAGTCGGTAATGATTCTAATGGTGAAAAGGTTATTTCGAACCTAGAAAATGTTGGCGTTGATACAAGTTATATTAGCAAAACAGATGAAACACATACTGGCTATGCTTTTATTTCAGTTGATCAGGTGGCAGAGAATTCTATTGTTGTTGTTAAAGGGGCTAATGATTATTTGAGACCCTCGGATATAGAATCAGCAAAATCATTGATTGAATCTTGTGACCTTGTTTTGATACAACAGGAAATTCCAAAAGAAACAATCGAGTATGCCATTGAACTCAGTCATTCCCTCGGAAAGTACATTATTCTTAACCCAGCCCCAGTCATTAGCATTGGGGATGTACTAAAGAAAGTTAATATGTTGACACCAAACAGAAGTGAGTTAAATGCCTTATTCAACAATTGTAAAAGTAAAGAAAAGGGTTTGGCGACACTCGGTGTAGCAGACATTATCGTGACCTTGGGAAGCGATGGTGTTAGGCATTGGAGCAACAATAGTGTCAAATCCTATAAGGCCAGACAAGTTGTACCTATTGATACAACAGGCGCAGGAGATTGCTTCAATGGTTTTTTGGCCACGTCACTTGCAGAAGGTAAGACTGTAGAAGAAGCAATAAACAGTGCTCAAGAAGCAGCGGCTATCAGTGTTACTATGCAAGGAGCTCAAAACCTGTTTCAAAAGGAGTAATTTATGGAAAAGAAAACACCGGTAATAATTGACTGTGACCCGGGTTATGATGATGCAATGGCTTTGGTACTAGCCCTTGGCAACAGTCATTTAGATGTCAAAGCAATCACAACAGTGTCAGGTAATGTTGGGATTGATAGAACCTATAAGAATGCTCTAAGACTATGCCACTTTCTAGGGAAAGATGTACCTGTAGGAAAAGGCGCCGCTAAACCTTTGATTAAGAAAAGGGTGACTGGTAAGAACATTCACAGTAATACAGGTCTATCAGACGTCAATATTCCTGAAGATATCCCTATGCCAAAAGAGGTATCAGCCATAGAGCTCATCAAACAATGTTTGGAAAGTTCAGCAGAAAAAGTAACCATATTGATGCTGGGACCATCGACCAATATTGCAACTTTGCTCACTGCCTACCCACACCTTAAGAGTAAGATTGACTCACTGGTTCTAATGGGCGGAGCCGCTGTTGGCGGAAACGTCACCTTAACTGCCGAGTTTAACATTTATGCTGATGCAGAAGCCGCTAAAATAGTTTTTGAATCAGGCCTTCCAATTGTCATGGCTGGCCTTGATATAACCAATAACTTTCAAATAGCTGAATCAGACTTTGGCCTATATAGAAAACTGGGAAAAGTAGGCCTTATGGTTGGAGAAATCTTAGAGGCTTATTACATTCCTTATAAGGCCCGTGGGCCAAGATTCAAAGGACCAGCACTTCATGATATGTTGCCAATTGCCTATGTAATTGACAAGACTTTATTTCATGGAAGTGATTGCCATGTTGGTATTGAATGCCAAGGTGAGCTCACCTATGGTCAAACCTTAGTTGATTTTGGTGGGAAACGAAATAGCATCAATGCTAAGATTTTACTCTCTTGCAATCAATCCGCTATTATCGAGATTTTTAAAAAGACTATAGGTTCATACGAAACATTTACTGGTTAGTATCATTGTACAATTACGGAGGAAATTATGAAGAAAAAAGTATTTGGCATGCAACTTATATGGGTGATTGTGGGCTCAGCATTAATGGGCTTGGCCCTTGTGATTATGATACAGGCTAGTTTTGGTCTTGATCCTTTATCAGCACTAAATGACGGAATCAGTAAAAGGCTGAATATATCTGTTGGTTGGGCTTCAAAGCTTGTAATGATTGCTATCATGATTGTTATCTTTTTTGTGGACAGAACACGTATTGGCATTGGAACGATTATCAATGGACTGATGGTTGGTACCTTCGCTGATTTGTTCTTCCAAACAGGTATTTCGGTGACATCTGAGAGTATCCTACTCAACATGTGTAATTTCATCATAGGTACAGCTATTATGAGTTCAGGCATTGCCATATATATCTGTGCTGATCTTGGGGAAGCAGGGATTGACTCAATTATGATTTTGCTGAGCAAGAAGTTTGATAAACCAGTCAATCACATTAGGATTGTTCTGGATATTCTAATTGGTATGATCGCCTGGTTAATAGGCGGAAAAATATTTGTCGGTACAGTGCTTGCTATGTTTCTCAATGGGCCAATCATTGGGATGGCTATTAGATACTTTAACAATAATTTGAAGTGGACCATTGAACAAAAATATAGTGTGCAAGTCAATGAAGATTAAAGAAATGGAGGGTGACAAAAATGAAGAAAAGAGTACATTTATTATTCATGCTGGTTATAATCGTTACATTTGTATTTTCAGGTAATGTAATAGGCGCAGATTCAAGTTACACAGTTAAAGACGGTGAAGTATTGTGGAAAATTGCGCGTGAACATGATATGGATTGGGAAACATTGGCAGAGGTTAATAAGCTAGAGAATCCACATCTTATCTTTTCGGGCCAAGACCTGATTATTCCTAGCTATGACAAAAAAATCAATCTCTTGCATACCAATGACATGCATGGTTTCTTTGTAGAAGGCAAGAATGATGGTATGGGCGCAGCCAAACTCAAATCAGTATTTGACATGTATAGTGCAGATAAAACATTGATTCTTGATGCGGGAGATGCGACACAAGGTAGTAGCCTTGTCACTTTGTCAGAGGGTGCGACGGCCATTGATGTTATGAATGCACTTGGTTATGATGCTATGGTTGCAGGTAATCACGAATTCGATTTTGGTCAAGCACTACTTGAGAAAAATGTTGCTAAAGCTAAATTTCCTGTTCTATCCTCCAATATTAAAAAGGGAGGGCTTGACTACCTCACTCCATATATCATAAAAGAAGTTGACGGTGTTAAGGTTGCAATATTTGGCTTGTCTACCCGTGAGGCTGCTTTAAAAAGTCATCCAGATAAGGTTGCAGGATTAACTTTTGAAGAGCCAATCACAATTGCTTCCGCCTTGGTGCCAAAACTGGAAACCATGGCTGATGTCATTGTATGTCTTGCCCATCTTGGAGATGAAGCTGAAACAACAAGTGAAGATGTAGCAAAGGCAGTCACAGGCATCGATGTGATATTAGATGGCCATAGTCATTCATCCTACGCTGAGGGACTTATGGTTGGAGATACACTCATTGCTAGTACTGGTGAGAAAACCAAAAATGTCGGTATTGTTGAGATCGAATTCAAAGATGGCCTAATGATTAACAAGTCAGCTAAGTTATTCACCAAAGAAGATGCTTCTGATTTGGAAGGTGACCCTGTAATCACAGAACTAATTGATGAAATCAAATCAGTCAATGCAGTCATAGAAAATGAAATTGTGTCCTATACAGATGTCTTCCTTGACGGAGAAAGAGCAAATGTTAGAACAGGTGAAACCAATCTTGGTAACCTAATCGCTGAAGCATTGCTTGATATTAGTGGTGCAGACGTGGCCCTTACCAATGGTGGAGGAATCCGTGCATCCATTGATGTTGGCGATATCACAAAAGGAGAAGTCTTGACGGTTCTTCCTTTTGGCAGCACCTTACAAGTGCTTGAAATATCAGGTGCTGATATTATAGCAGCCATTGAGAACGGGGTTATGAAAGCACCTGAATCCAATGGACCATTTCCACATACTGCAGGTATGGTCATAGAATATGACTCATCAAAAGAACCAGGACAACGGGTCGTATCAATTGAGATTGATGGCAAACTTGTAGATGAGACAGCAACTTATTCAATTGCAACAAACAGCTTCCTAGCAGTAGGTGGCGGTAAGTATTCAATGTTTGTTGGTAAGAAGCTCATAGCAGAGTATGGTACTACGGACCAGGTTCTAAGTGATTTTATCAAGGAAAATGGTGTTGATAAAGCTGCATTGACTGGAAGAATCAAAGATATTGCAAAGTAAGCAGTAACCCATTTCTGATAGACATAGGCAAAGAGCTTATGGTTGCCCAAGCATATTTGGTTAGTAACTTAAGCAACTTTAAACCCAATAACAAAGTAGTCAATAAACCCAGTAACTAAGTATGGTTAATGACAACCTATAGGCTTGTACCACTTTGGATATCAGTTGTGGTTTTTGGAATTAGTATATGAAAGGGCGTATCTTCGGATACGTTCTTTTTTGAGAACATGCTGACAAGACAGACTTCTTGACAAAAGATTTTCTTTCAGGTATTGTATAACAGGTAGATATATTCGAAATACATATATAAATAGATTTCGAAGTTGAGGTATATCTCCAATTGATGAGCGGGTATAATATGTTAGTGATGTCTTATAAAGCTTTCAAATTATCCTAAATTTATTAACTGAATAGAATGAAGTAATTAAATGTGTCATTTATTGTCACAGTATTTTTTGATGTGAACTATTTTCAGAATATTGGGTGCAATAGGTCTTTTTTTTGTTGTACACACAGTTACTTATAATCACTGGAAGCAACATGCTGATATCAGTATGTATATTAATAAATCAACTAACCATGGAGGAATAATTAATGAGAGTATTTAAGAGGGTAATGAGCCTTGTCTTGATAACAGCATTTCTTGTTACAAGTTTAGGCAACAGTTTTTTGACAAATTCGTCGTATGCGAATAGTCCAGAGAAGAAAGAGAAGTTTATTGTTAAACATCAGGACAACGAAAGGTTAAAGGCTAAGTTTTTTCCAGATGAAGTCGTTGTTGAAGAAACGAATGCCGAAGAACCAACAGAGGATATTACAGCAGAAGAAGGTGCTGTAGAACCTGATACAACAACTGAGCCAGCGATTGAAGTTGTTGTTGAGGATCCTGTTGAGGAACCAATAGAAGAACCAACAGAGGATGCTGCAGTTGATCCTCTATTATATGAAGCGGTTACTGATGATATTACAGCTGTAGAGGGTACAGTAACTGAGATTCAGGAATTAATCAATGATCCTGATATTATAGCAGTTGAATATGATTCAATAGTCACTGTTAGTGGAGACCTAATGCCACAGAATCTTGTTCTTATTGGTGAGGACCAAATAGATGACCCTGCATTCAATGGGGCAGGAGTTAAAGTAGCAATTATTGACACAGGAATCGATGTTGATAACACTGATTTAAATGTTGTTGGCGGTGTATCGTTTATCGAAGGAACAACATATGATGATGATAATGGCCATGGTACAGCACTTGCAGGAATTATTGGTGCAAAGGCAAATGACAGTGGTTTGGTGGGTATAGCCCCAGGAGCTGAATTGTATGCTGTAAAAGCACTTGATAATAACGGAACAGGTTATTACAGCGATGTCATCAAGGCACTAGAGTGGTGTACTGAGAATCGTATGGATATCGTTGTAATGAGTTTTGGAGCTGATGAGTATTCAGGCATATTACATGAAGCAGTGCAGACATTCTATTTACAAGATGGACTAATGGTTGCAGCGGCAGGAAATACTGATAGTAGTGTTCAGTATCCAGCAGCCTACTCAGAAGTAATGGCCGTTGGTGCTGTTGATGAAGCTAATGAGATTTTAGAACTTTCCAACAGTGGACAAGAAATAGATTTGGTTGCCATTGGAAAGATTAATGATGCTTTAGGTATCGATGGACAGTATCATACGGTGGAAGGAACATCAGTATCAGCAGCTATAGTAGCTGGGATTGCAGCTGAATTAAAGGGTGATTCTATAGATAGTAGTGGGGATAATATAAAGTCCATTTTAAATAATAGCACGATACCTTACGGAGATAGAAACAGTTTTGGTAATGGCGTATTGAATGCAATGTTGGTATATGAGAACAAAAATAATGCATATTCCATAGAACAATCTGATGTTATTTATGATATTACATCTAAGTTAGTAGATAACCAACTGGTAAACATCTCATTTAAACACCCAACATATGATAATCAATCAATTAGTGTTGGTGAAAAGGTGACAGTAAGAGCAGGATTTTACGATGATCATGACAAATGTGTTATTACACTTTATAAAAGTGGTGATGAGTCAAATGCTATTGATACACATACTAGATCTCCGATTGCTGGATTAGCTGGAGATGATAGTACACCGATTTACACCTCAAATTATGTAACTTATACGACACCAACTATGACCGAAGCAGGAACATATAAAATAAGGTATCATTGCCCAGATAATGGTAATAATGATTCAGATGATATTTTTACTTTTACAGTCCGCGGTGGAGGCGGTGAGGGATCTCAACCAGAAGAGCCAAAGTTCCCTATTGATATTGAAGTGATGAGTATTGATTTAAGAAATAGTGATGGTACCGTTCCGCAGAAATTATTTATAGGACAAAAGGTAAAGGTACCAATAGAGATAAAGAATTCTGGTAGTGTCGAGTATTCTGGAAGTGTTGAACTAGAACTATTAATTGACGGATTATCTAAGAATTTAATCACAAAACATGTGAAAATACCTGTAGGTGATACAATAACTATTGAAGCTATAAACTATCCGTATTGGGTTGTATCAAGCGGTAGTAGATTAGCTGTTAATGTAAATACTTTAGTAGGTATAGATGGTGATACATCGACAAACTATAAAGAACTACCAATAATAACTTTGAACAAACCTAATCTTAATCTTAATAAAAGTTCATTTAATATTCCAGAATCTTATAGCAAGGTGAATGAGACCAATGTAGCAGTAGAGTTTGATGTGTACAACAGGGGAGGATATGAGTCTGGAACATATGATATTGAGATTCATAATACGAAAACTGGTAGATTGATAGGGTCAACTAGTGAAACTAGTGTTTCAGCGTATTCTAATACGACTGTATATATGGATGTTGATTTAACAGAAATATCTGGGATTCATGAATATGAAATTACAATATTGAATACACAATATCCAGAGACGTCAACAAGCGATAATACTTGTAAGAAAGAGTTTGAAGTTGGTGCCGATGAGTATGAGAATGCTAATAACAATATAACAGATGCACATGATATTTCTAGGAGTAACTTATGGGATAACTTATGGGGTAATGCGTTCATTACTGAATCAGGCTACCTACATGAAAATGATGTTGATTGGTTTAAGCTGACTGTACATGACAACGAAATTGGAAAATACCTTTATGTATCACTTATTAGCCCATATGCTGAGCATAAAGATCCTGTTACGGGTGCAAAAGTTGTGGATTATGAAGAGGATTACATAGTGGAGTTGTATTATTCAAATGCTGCAACAATTGTTTCTCAATCTATATCCAGTTATGAGCGTAATTATCTTTATTTTGATATCGACAAATCAGGAGACTATTACCTAAAAGTAATCCCGCATGGTAATGACGATTACTCTGTTTATGAAGAACAAAGTTATAAGATTTACACCGATATTAAAAAAAAATAACAAAGACTATGGCTCAGAATTTGATGGATGGCAGATTAAGGACAATGATTCACAAATGGTAACAAATCTACCTATGACATTTAGCTTGGATGCATCAATGTTTAATACTAAGGTGATAGATAAGTGGGGTAGTATTGCCGGTCAAGATATAGATTATGGTACATTCTTTACCGACTTTGTGATTGGGACTTACTACGAGCACATTGGTGGTGCACTTGTAGAATATAATATCACAGAGAATAGCATACAATCTATTTGGAATGATGCCAATATCATTGGAGCACCAAGTGATTTGGTGATAATTGATAATGGATCTCCACATATTATATATAAGGAAAATGATTCTGCTTCTTATTCTGGAGCACATGCATATGTTGATCCTGATACTGGTTATGCAGAAATTGTATTTAATGCATATAGACTTTGCCAGTCAAAGTTGGCTGCAAAAAAAACATCATCTAGATCAGGTACAACAATAAGTAATGTTAATGACTATGAAATATTTAAGGCAATAGGCGCACACGAAATTGGACATGTTCTAGGATTAAGAGATTTGTATTTGGATACTAAGTCTTTTTCAAATAGCAATAAGCTGATGTACGGATATTATGATGGATGGACAATTGACATTGCAAATGATGGGTATCTTACTACAGAAGATATTCTTGGAGTCCAATCTGCACAAGATTGGGGAGGTTTCGCAGGAGCTGGAAGTGGTGCAATTTCTGCAAGTTATCTAGGAATAAGTGATGATGAACTTTATTCTGACTCAGATCTGATAGTTGAAGTTATAGTCAACAATGTAGGTGATTTTGATAGTGATATAGGTATTCCGAAAAGTATGTTGACAGCTGATGTTTTAGAGGTGATAAAAGGAAATGATATATCAACGGTTCAGTTTTTACACGATGGGAAAATGGATATGGAAGTCATTGATAATCCTTTGCTGAAAGTTAATCAGCAAGCTATATTATTTCTAAAGATTAGTGAAGAGGGGCTATACTATATTAACGGTGGACCACAAGGGAAGTATTATATCGATATTTTGTCAGACTCAAAAGATGTGTATAATCAAGTGGATATAACACAAATGAGTAATACAATCTTTGATGACAATTTTGCACAAAATAGTTATGAATTAAATGATATTGGAGTTGAATGTGATATATTTAAATTAGGTGTTTCAGAGGAGTTGTTGAAACCCGCACCTGAAATTAGTTATAGTATTTCACAAAATATAAATGAGTTTGGCTGGTATAACGAATCTGTACAGGTAGAGTTTGAGAATATAAATCCAGAAGATATTTTAACACATATTTCTGATCCGGTTGTTTTATTGGAGGATGGAGAATCCCAGTATGTAAATGGATATGCAATTAACCAACATGGCAAGAGGTCTGATTTATGGGTGGGTCCAATAAATATTGATAGCAACATGCCTATAATTGAGTTCGATAGTATAGCGACATACAATGGAGAATGGTTAAATCATTCTTTAGCTTTTGAGTCGTTTATTAGTGATTCTTTATCAGGTGTTAGAGAAATTAATCACTCATGGAAATTGAGTTTAGAACAGACAGATGAGGTGGCTAATGACAATAGTATGTGTTTACTTGATAAAGAAGGTATTTGGTATAATGAAATTGAGGCAATTGATTATGCAGGCAACCAAACTTCAAAAATCTATGGTCCATATATGATTGATCTTACTGTGCCTGAAATAGTATATAATGGTAAAGTAGAGATGTTGTTAGGTGAAATCTTAGATATCAATTATGAGGTATCAGATAAGTTATCTGGAATCCATTCAACGACAACATCAATTGATGATGAGAGTTATAATATGGACACTATTATGTTTGAAACACCAGGAGTACATTCATTAAGAATTGAAGCTTTGGACAATGCTGGTAATAGAGCTGAAATGTTAGTTCAGATTAATGTAATTCTACCAGTAGATGTTGTTGCAGAGCCTGGCTCGTTAAATCTGAAGTCAGGTCAAAAGGGTAAAGCTCAGATTACTCTTTATCTTCAATTTCCAGAGGGTTATGACATCACTAAGATAAATCCAGATTCAATAACCTTGAACAATACAGTATATTCAATTAATGACGAAAAGTTTGGTTATGTAAAGAATCCTTTTGCAGAGAATGATGAAGGTGATTTATGTTATGTTATTAAATTTTATCGATCGGATTTGTCAAATATTCTTGAGTCAGGTATAAATGAGATTGAATTGTATGGAAAAACAGATGAGTTTGATTTCTTTTGGGCAGGAGAGATGATTGTAAAGTAGAAAGGAGGAGAGCACCTGAATGGTGCTCTCTAAATGAGGTGTGTAAGTGAAAAAAATCGTAATATGTTTTGTTCTGCTATTTTTTAGCTCTGATGATATACTTGTATTCTACCGGAAATCAAAAGTATTCTACTTCTTCAAATAGTTATTACTCAAATATAAATGGTGGCTATATGATTGAAAATCAAAAAGGACATTTATTCTTATTTTTTAGACAGAATGACGACCTTTATCTGATAGAACTCGACAAAGATCTTATGGTTGTTAAAGAGTACTTGATAACTGAAGACATAGAAGGTATCCCCAAATATCTAAATATAGTTGATAACAGTATATATGCTTATAGTGAAGAATCCAAAACGTTATTATCATTCGAAATAAAAGATAGTGGTGTCGAGGTTGAAAACATATATTCTGTAAATTCAAATAGCAAGTTTGAAAATCGTGGCTATATTGAAGGTATCTATGTCGACGAAAAACATATCTATTATATTGAACAGATATCATCAGGTAAAAGTTCGGGTTATAGACGATTTCAAACCAATTTAAGTGGTAGTTGGGAAAAAGAATTAGGTATACCAATGAGCTATCTAAAGGATGGTGAAATCATTTATTTAGACAATAAAGAAAAGTGGATTGAAGGTGAAAAGCAGTATGATTGGCATGATTTGCCAATATCTACAGAACTAACAAAGGAACACAATGGATACTTATATGCTATATCAAGTGAGAATGGGGAGCAGTGTATAGTAAAATTCAAATCAAATAAGTTTGATAAAGATCAAGATATCTATGAGGTAGTGTTAAAAGGTAATTTTTTTTACCCATTATCTTTTCACAATGATAATCTCATACTATGGAATGCTGATGACGATTTGTTGTATGAATACTCTAAGAGCAATTTGAAAAAAAATTACTGAGAAACATATTGGTAGAATTGCCATTGTGACTTCACAATATATGTTTATCTACAATGAGGAATTGACAGATATATTCTATACTAAACTAGATAGTGAGGATATTGAACTTTCCCAATTAGTTTTGAATGAGTAGATCCTATCATGATTAAAAATATCGTAGTGTTTAAGTATGTTATATTGAAAGAGTGTATCTTCGGATACACTCCTTTTTGAGTATGAAGTTACTTTAGTCATCTCCATAACCCATAATATAATCTATGGTCATCGTTATGGCCTATATTCTTGTCACCAGTAATACCTATCAGTTATAATTTGACCAGAGATATTATGATGGGAGACTACCATGAGGGTGAAATTATTAGTGATAATTCTAGGGCTGATGGTTCTATTGTCAGCCTGTAATTCCAATGAAAAAGATGAATTGAATGCAAAGTCTGAATCAGGAGTGACTGCTAGTGAAGAGTCAAATGATTATGATGAACCAATCGATACAGAAGATGTATCAGCCGGTCTTTTTTGACGTTGGCATTAATAATGCTGATGCATTAATTGACTATGTTGATGATATCAAAGTTGTTACAGGTTCAGAGAAGGTTGTCACCAACAATAGGGTGAGACTTCGAGAAGGGCCAGGGATTGATTACCCATATCTAACCCTAGACTACAGTGGCTATGGAGAAGACTTAGGCAGCCTAGAATTTTTATTAAAAGGAACCGAGTTAATTGCAAGCGCCCGTACCTATGAAGCTTATGTGATTGATGAGAATGAAGAGGACTATTGGTATCAGGTAACCTTCTCAAGTCGACCTGGAGAAGAAGTGACGGGGTGGCTATATGGTCGTTATATACGTATGTGGGATGATGATTTGATTAGTGATTATAGGAATCGCTTTGAGCTTGATATGATGGATTTGGAACTAAGGCCTTTGATGAACCAGTTGGGATTAGATGAGGACAAGGATTTGGTCTTCTACTGGATGAATGAGTACAAGTCAGTGATGGCTATTGGTATTGGTAATGAGTCTGCGGACTACGGTCTGACCTCTGAGTGTGAAGTACATCTCTATAATCTGAACGAAGGTGAGTATATACCTAGAGGTGTTATTGATGATATCAAAAGTGATGTCAAAGCTATGGCTGTACTTGAAGTAAATGGTAGCCACTATTCATGCCTTAATATTGTACAGGTCAATCAGTTGGGTGCGCAGGGATTCACACTATGGGAACTAGGGGGCGCAACACCAGAAATCTATATGGATATAATGGCAGATGTAAATAAGGGCTATGATGCGTTAGTTGATGATAACGGTGATGGATTTTTTGATAGTGTTAAAAGCAACAAAGGCGAAGACAATGCTTATACAAAAGTATCCAAGAAGACCTATAAGCTTAATGATTATATGAAATCAGTCTATTATAGGGATTATACAGAGTGTGTGAAGGCCTATTTAACCTTAGCTAATACCATTGGACAGAAGACTTATGTAACTGAGGAAGACCAAATCAAATATAAGAAGATTACCAATCAGATGAGTTACTCACAGGTGCCAATCATTCACCCAATGTATGATGGTCTTGATAAACTTGATATGACAATCCATATTTATTCAGGTGGTTCTGGACTTGTTACAGTCATTGATGAGAACTTAGAAGAAATCGGTCGATTCACTGTAGATTATGTGGATGGCCAGGCGGTACTTAAGAGTATTGATTGGTCGAATCTCTATGATTATGAGTTGGACGTTACTGACTTGAATCATATCAGTCCTATTACTATTAGCCAAAGTGACTTCGAGGAAGTTGGTAGTGTTAATCCTTACCTTAGGTTCAGCCACGAAAGACAAGGGGATGCTTATAGACTTGAACTTGATGTGGATATGAATGGTGGACCAGAGGAACTTATTTTCTACCCAACTGAGTCTTATTGGATTATAAGTTACAAGGACCAGCTTCTGACAGTTAACACCTCAGGTCATCTATATTATGAGGAATCCATCTGTATTACAGATGTTGATATGAAAGACTCTAGTATTGATCTATTCATTGAAACCGATGGCTACGAGCCATTTGTCTACAATCAGTTTATAACAATAGATGAAGGTGTACTCTCTTACAATGGCGGACTCTATGGTCTGATAGATTATATGGATGGGCATGGCAAAATATATTTCTGGAATGGTCATCTCTTTAGTAGGGCTATTGATGAGGAAGGTATTAACCCAGTGACTTATAAGCTATCAACCGCTACAGGTTACTATGATTGGGCGTCTAAGAGCCTTGTAGATAATGAGGCAATTATTGGTTCCACAATACTATACTATGGCCATACTGAACCTCTTCTTGCAAATGCTAAGGATGTCCCTCTGGATGTCTATACCATGGAAGATTGGAAGGAAGAAGATCACCTTGATATCATCGTAGGACATCTGGAACATGGCGATAGTTTTACAGTTCTTGAAACAAAAGTCACATCCGATTTGGCCAAAATCCAGTTGGAAAATGGCACAGTTGGATGGATTGGTGGCTATCATGCTTATTGGGATTAGAGAGTAGATTCTATATGAGAATAGATATTCTTAGTAAATCTATTGAATCAGATAAGCTTATGTCGTATGATAAAGCATGACGACACTCATCCTAATAGATGTTAGTGATTATGCCGTAACAGGAGGTGAGAAGTAATGCCAACAATATATGAGATTGCCAAAGAAGCGGGTGTAGCACCTGGTACTGTGTCTAAAGTGTTAAACAATTACAAACAAGTTAACATTAAGACCAAAGAGAAAGTCATGGCAGTCGCAAAAGAAATGGGCTATGTACCCAATATAACGGCGCAGAGTCTAAAGACCAAGCAAAGTTACTTGGTAGGGATTGTGTTCCCAGAAAATGTAGGTATAGGCCTTGACCATCCATTTTTCTCATCTGTTCTTGAGTATTTTAGACATAAGATGGGAGAGTTGGGTTACGATACCATATTCATTAATAAAACCCTGGGCACTAATACAATGGGTTACTTGGAACATTGTCGGTATAGAAATGTCGATGGGGCATTCATCATCACAGCAATGGAAGGTGATAAGGATATGCAGGCCCTTCTTGACAGTAATATAAAATGTGTCACCTCAGATATGGTGGTAGAACATATACCTTATATTATGTCTAATAATGATGAAGGTTCAAGAAAAGTAGTGGAATATCTGCACAAGTGTGGTCACCGCAGAATTGGTCATATTGCCGGACCTTTGCACACAATGGCTGCCGGGGAACGTTTCAAAGGTTTTAGAGATGCCATTGATGACTTTGGCCTTGAATGGGAAGAAAAACTTCTGATTGAGTCCAATTGGTTTAACTATGAAAGTGCCTATGAAACCACGACCAGATATATCGAAAGGTTTAGCAAGAAAGATATGCCCACAGCTGTGTTTGTATCATCAGATATTATGGCAATGGCTGCAATCAGTGCCTTCAACGCTGGTGGTTATAGTGTACCTGAAGACATATCCGTTATTGGATTTGATGATATTGAAATGGCCAGCTTGTTTAACCCCAAACTAACAACAATTCGTCAAGATTCCAGGATGATTGGTGAAACAATAGCTCAAACCTTGTATAAAGAAATACAGGGTGAGGACATACCGGAGCCCCTTGATCGAATACCTGTTAATCTTATTGAAAGAGAAACCGTCAGAAGTTTGACTTAGATTTCTATAAATATAAACGTTGAGACTCAAAGTGCTGTAGCAGCAACATTCTGCTACAGCACTTTTTTGTTGAAAAGTTCTTTAGACTCTTTACGAATTGCATATTCTATGGTAAAGTGGAAATACGGAAATCGGTTTCCGGAAACCGGTTTTAGGGAGCGTTTAATAGGTTTTGAAAGGAAGGGTATTATGACTAAAAAGCTTGGAGTAGTACTATTAGTATGTTTATTGATGATGAGTTTGACAGGAGTATCTTTTGCTCTTGTTAATGACAATGACAAGGGTAAGGGGCAGGAGAATGCCGCAACACCAGCAGTGCCAGCTGATCCACATGGGGGTGGAACACCAGCAACACCAGCACAGCCTGCAGTTCCTGCACATAAACAAGTAGATGAGAGCAACATATTGTCAAATCCATATTTGACTGAAGTCCTGTCAGAGAATGAACCGGATGGTCAAGGTGCTGTTGATACCCAAGACAGCTGGATATTCTTTACAAACAGTGGGGCAGAAGCTTCATTCGAGCTTGATAAAAAAAACAGCTAAGGTAACACCAACCAGTATTGCATCGCCTTCATATGGGATTCAATTGATACAAGCACCAGTCATGGTAGAGAAGCTTGGTATCTATAAAGTGAGTGTAACAGCAAAAGCAGAAACGCCACGTCTTATTACGGTCAAAGTAGGTGCTGATGGCAATGGTGGATGGTCAGCATACTCTCAAGAAGATGTTCAGTTATCACCAGAGATGGCGACATACGAGTATGAATTTACCATGTATGGTGAGACCAATCCAAACGCTAGGTTCGAGATATGGTTTGCTCAGGATATGGCACCTGTATGGATTGAACATGTGGCACTTGAAAGAATCGGGACAGCCGAGCAACAAGTAACAATGGAAGAACTTCTTGCAAGAGAAAAAACAGAAGCGGATGAAGACCTTGTTGAAGACTGGCAACTTGTCTGGTCAGATGAATTTGATGGGTCAGAGATTGACATGAATAACTGGACTTTTGAAGTTGGTAATGGTGCTGATAAAGGTATTCCAGGTTGGGGTAACAATGAGCTTGAGTACTACACAGATTCAAGTGACAATGCCTTTATAGACAATGGGAATCTAGTGATTCAAGCCCTTGAAGAAGAGAAGAACTTCACTGTCGATGGGGTTGATTATACAACAGATTATACATCTGCAAGAATGATTACCCAAGACAAAGTAACAGTGGCTTACGGTAGAATTGAAGCTAGAGTCAAAGTGCCTAGTGGCCAAGGGATATGGCCAGCATTTTGGATGCTTGGTCAAGATATTACGACAGTTGGGTGGCCTGACTGTGGTGAGATAGATATACTTGAATACATTGGAAGTAATGTAACCGAAGTACATGGAACACCTCACGGACCAATATCAGCAGGGCCAGGTATTAATGGCCATGTAGATACTGGCATCAACCTTTCAGAAGATTATCATTTGTACGCACTTGAGTGGGATGAAGATGAACTTGAGTTCTACGTGGATGACATCTTGTACCATATTGTTAATAAAGACGAGGTTGATCTTGAAGTAGGACCAGATGAGTGGGTTTATGACCATGAGTATTATATGATTCTGAACCTAGCCGTTGGAGGCAACTGGCCTGGTTCACCTGATGAGACAACCACATTCCCAAAACAACTTATAGTTGACTATATTAGAATCTATGAAGATGTGAATCCAGCTTCTATTGATGGAGAAGAAGTCATCGACTCTATCTATGAGATGCCAGAAACAACACCAGGTATTGAAGGATTTGCCAATGGGGATTTTGCTGATGGCAGTGAAGGATGGACCTCTTATATTCACTATGACGCAGCAGGTACTTTCTCAGTTGTTAACGAGGAAGCAGTCTTTAGTCTAAGTAATGACGGAGAAGAAGACTATTCTGCCCATATGTATCAGGGACCTTTCCTTTTTGAAGGGGATAAGACTTATGAACTCACCTTTGATGCAAGAGCTGACGTGGCAAGAGATTTATTAGTGGTCATAGATAATGCTGGTTATTACCGCTTTGTTGATGAAATGGTTGCCCTTGGTTCAGAGATGACAAACTATTCATTAACTTTTGGCGGTATTGATGAGGAAGCCACTTTGAAGTTCCTTGTTGGAGAACTTGGTAATGCCATAGTTGGTGACAACAATATCTATATTGACAATGTAGTTGTTCAAGAAGCTGGGACACCACCTGTAACACAAGACCCAGGCTATATCTATGATTTTGACAATAACTTAATTGTAGAGGGTGGTTTTGGGATTTGGGAACAAGACGAATGGTCAGGTCCTGGCGCCGGTACACTAATCCAAGAGAACGGTCTCATAACAGTGGATGTAACAGGGGTTGGTAATGCCTATTCACCACAAGTATTTCAGGATGGTATGACATTTGATAATGGTGCGACTTACATGGTATCTTTTACAGCCAGTGCGTCAGCGTCCAAAACAATTAATGTCAATGTAGGTAAAGGCTTAGATGCAGACCCATGGTGGCTAGCTTATGCACCAACTCAAACCTGTGTGATTGAAGAGACAAAAGCAGCTTATAGCTATATGTTTGAAATGACTCAAGAGACATTTGACAACGGTAAAATAGTCTTTGAACTTGGGACTGTCAACGGTGATGCGACAACAGCTGTAGTGTCTATTGATAACATTAATGTTGTCAAACTGGATTCAGTTCTGACGGATTCCTGGAATATCTGGGAGCAAGATGAATGGTCAGGTCCAGGTGCAGGAACTATGACCTATGCTGATTCTGTTCTTACGGTAGATGTCACGGGGGTTGGAAACGCTTATTCTCCACAGGTCTATCAAGATGGGATTACTTTCACTCAAGGCAATGATTACCTTGTCATGTTTGAAGCAAGTGCCCTTGATACAAAAACAATCAATGTGAACATTGGTCAGGCGCTGTCGGCGGATCCATGGTGGCAGGCTTTTGCACCAACAGAAACACTAGTAATTGATACAGCAAAAAGTCTATATGTATATGAATTTACGATGACAGAAGCAACATATGATAATGGTAAGATGGTCTTTGAGCTGGGAACGATAAATGGTGATGCAACCATTACCACTCTTGCAATAGAAGATATACGTATCATTGAGAATGCAAGGCTTAACAACTAGTTATAATTTGTTTATGTAGGTTATGGTATCAGGAAAGTAGAATATAAAGAAGTGAAAGGGCGTATCTTCGGATACGCCCTTTTTGAATTGTAATCATCACGACATGGATTAAATCCGTATGACTTATGGTATAATATAGTGGAATAAATCTTAAAACTAAATAGATAAGAGCTATAGGGGAAGAAATGAATAGAGAGTATATATACATAGAGGCTACCAGTAGCTTCTGTAACGAATGCATGACTTTGGTTCCTGCTAAGATAGTGAGCCAAGATAATAGTGTCTATATAATTAAGTATTGTCCTGACCATGGTGAGACCAAGGCTTTACTTGAAGAAGATTATGCCTATCATATGAAGAAGAGGCATTATGATAAACCAAGCACATCTATGATTACCCAAACACAGATTAATAAAGGCTGTCCATTCGACTGTGGCATTTGCCTTATGCATGATCAACACGCATGTATTGGGCTTATTGAAGTGACCAATGCTTGTAATTTGGCCTGTCCCACTTGTTATGCCAATGCTGGGGAGGACCAGTTCTTATCACTTGAGAAAATTAGTGACATGATGGATCTGTTCATTGAATCAGAGCGAGGCAAGGGTGAGATATTACAAATCAGTGGTGGTGAGCCAAGCTTACACCCTCAGATTCTGGATATCATTGAGATGGCTCAGGACAAAGGTATCCAATATGTAATGCTTAACACTAATGGGCTTCGTATTGCTGAGGATGAGACATTTGTTAAGGCCCTCAAAGGCTTTAAAGGTGGCTTCGAAGTTTACATGCAATTCGATGGCTTCAAGGAAAGTACTTATGAGTCATTAAGAGGTGAGAACATTCTTGAGACCAAGCTTAAGGCTATTGATTTATTGGTGGCCAATGAAGTGCCAGTGACTTTGGTGACAACAGTGGCCAAAGGTGTTAATGATGATGAGCTTGGCAAGATATTTGAGTTCGCTTTGTCAAAACCTTTTATTAGAGGTATTAACTATCAACCAGTAGCTTATTTTGGCCGTGTTGACAATGACTTGGCATCGGTTGAATCCCAAGCTATGAATCGTTCTACTTTATCAAGTATCCTAGGTGGATTTGAGAGGCAGACTGGTGGACTCTTAACCGAAGAGGACTTTATACCTCTACCATGTAATGTAGAACGTGTAGCCATCACCTATCTGAGCAAAACAAAATCCGGTGGATTCTTGCCTATTACCAGGAATATGGAGATTCAAAAATACTTACATTTGATTAACAACACATTTGCCTTTACCATAGAAGATATGCTTAATAAGGCTGGTGAAGGTAAGAAGAACTTAAGCACCCTTACATCGTGTTGTGATTTGATGAGTGACTTCAAGAAGTTCTTACCTATGGATTTCATGATTCGCTCCAAGGAAAAGAAAATGGCTTATATTGATGCCAATACTTTCAGAGTAAGCATTAGCTCATTTGTAGACCGATATAATTTCGATCTAAAATCTATGCAGAAGGAATGTGTTCATGTGATTACTAAGGACCTAAAGAAAATACCATTCTCAGCTTACAATATCTTATATAGGGAGGCCCAGTCATGATTTCGCGGATCTCTTTTATATCAAATATTTTAGTCAGTCTATGTGTGACCCTTGTATTTACTGTTATATTCATTGATTTCTTGCTCTATGGTCAAAAAAACAAGGTGAAAAAAGAGCGAAAGTCTATTGTTGAGACAGGGACCATGACTTTATTCTTTGCTGTTTATTATACTGTGGCGCGGTGGGGTTTTGGCAAGTTGCCGTTTAGCCAGGGTGTAGTGGATATCATGATGGTTCTTGGTTGGCTGCCTTTAGTGGCTGGTTGTATCATCAATGTCTATGGTCGTATTGTTCTTGGAGGTAATTGGGGCAATCACATCAAAATATATGAAAGCCATACTTTAACGCGTAGGGGCCCATACAAATATGTAAGACATCCCCTTTATTCATCTATTATATTAATGTTGCTGAGTGGTAGCCTTTTGTATCATGATTTGTTACTGCTAGTTATGACTTGTGTCATCTTCATACCAATGATGGTCTATAGGGCCAATCAAGAGGAAGTTATGTTAATGGCCCAGTTTAGTGACTACAGTGCTTATAAAGAAGAGGTTGGACAGCTAGCTCCTAGAATCAGAAAGAAGAGGAAGAAGCAATGAAGGAAATCAGACCAGTTACAGTGAGAAAAAATGCTTTTGGCTTCTGCAAATATTCCATGGCCTTGCTCTTATGGCTTGGGCTTGGATTACAGAATATAATCCTTGTGATTGTGGTATTTGGCCTTCTCCTTATGTCAGCCATACTTAAGGTTGAAAAAGCCCCACTAGTCCTTATCTATAGCCTTAGCATAGAGCGATTACGACCATCAAATGACATAATGGTTGACCAGAATGCTGTGTATTTTGCCCATCTTGTTGGCTGTATTATTGCAGGTGTTGCGGTTTTCCTTAACTTGCTAGGTTATGGATTCCTTGCTTGGATAGTGGTTGGTGTCCTGGCCATCCTTAAAACATCAGGTGCCTTTGGTAAATGTGGTGCTATGAAATTATATGCGTGTATGAACAATCCTAATGGCACGTGTTGTCGATTTGGCAGCAAGCTAAAGGAGGGATGTTAATGAATGAAACATGGGGCTTATGCCTGTGCTTTTTGAAATAGGTGGCTTCAAAGTAGAGTCTTATCCACTGTTTGTATCCCTTGCTATTGTGACTGGGCTTTATTTATACCTTCGAGGTGTTAAAAGGGACCAAGTTAAAAATATGAATGCCCTTTATATCGTTATATTTGCTCTGATTGGCGGTACCATTGGTGCTAAGTTACCACTCTTATTCATCTATTGGAGTGATTACACAGACAAGAACGTGGACTTAATGACCATCCTATCAGGACGTACCATCATTGGTGGATTGATCGGTGGTTTCATAGGTGCAAGACTAGTGAAGTATGTTCTTGGTATTAAGGTGAAGATGGGTAATCAGATTGCCATACCCGTTGCGGTTGCTATGGCCATTGGTCGTGTGGGCTGTTTGCTTCGCGGTTGCTGTTATGGTATACCAACCCATACAGACTATGGAATAGATTTTGGTGACCATATACATAGACATCCAACACAGCTCTATGAATTGACTTTTGACGTACTTCTGGTTATATATCTTGTGTATCGTAAGAAGCAGGGGGTTGAACCTGGTGGTTTGTTCAGACTATTCCTTAACGGTTATTTGGGCTTTCGCTTCTTCAATGAGTTCATACGGGTTGAAGAAATTGGCTTGCTAGGACTAACCCACTTTCAGTGGTTATGTGTTATTAGTTTGATGTTTATAAACAGAGAAAAAATCATTAATGGATTGAAAAGGTTGCGACCAAATAAAAATACAATAGAAATGTGAGGGTGTAATGATGGAGAGAGATAATAGAGATATGGTAGAAGAGAAAGTAGAAGAGAAGACAGAAAAGAATGTAGAAGAGAAAGATGTAGTTGAAGAAAAAGATACAACAGTAAAAGAAGTCGGAATTGGTTTTTTGATTCTTCTACTTAGTTATGGTGGCTTCGTTGGCTTTATGCAGTTCAATGAAGACTTAGCTGTCATATATGGTATCTTTGCTTTGGTCATCAGTGGTATTATTGCTGTAAGAAGCTTTAGACGTGACCAAAAGGTTATTGGTCTGTTTGCACTGATTGTTCTTGTACCGGTTATGTTTATTATGTTGGTATTTGGGGCTTGTGCATAATGTTTTTCTAGTATGTGAATAGATAGTGCAACTTATGTGTATAATAAAGTAGAGGTAATAGCTATTATGAATAAACACAAACATCCAGAGGTATTCCAAAAAAGATTCTATAACAAGGCTTATTTCGAAGGTTGGTATTATAAGCAAACGACGGCCGATGGCAGTCATACGCTTAGCTTTATACCAGGTGTTAATTATGATGCCTCCGGTGATGGGTGTTTTATTCAATGTCTTCATTTGAATCAGGAGAATGAACTTAGAGCTTATAATGTGGACTATGATATAGAGGCGTTTGCGACGAGCGATAGTCCTTTTTCTGTTAGTATTGATGACAACCGTTTTTGTCTTGATGGCATGCATCTAAATATTAAGTCAGATGAACTAAAAGTTAGTGGTAGAATGAGATATAGTAAGACAACACCCATAGAGACGTCACCATTACAACCTAACATAATGGGCTTCTTCTCTTATATACCGAATATGGAATGTAATCACGGCGTTATTAGTATGGGCCATGACTTGATTGGGTCCTTGAAGGTGAATGGAGAAGTGATTGATTTCACTGGTGGCAAAGGCTATATGGAGAAAGACTGGGGACGTTCCTTCCCAAGTCAGTATCTATGGATTCAGTCAAACCATTTTGACCAAGAGGATGTCAGCCTATTTTGCTCTGTGGCAACCATTCCCTTTGGATTATTTTCATTTAAAGGCTTCATATGTAATCTTATTCATGAAGGCAAGGAATATAGATTTGCTACCTATAATGGAAGCAAGTTGAAGGTGGAGACATTCACAGATACCAATGTTCATATAGAGCTTTCCAACAGAAATTATTCATTGATTATTGAAGGTCACATGGTTTTTTGCGGATAAGTTGCTGGCACCAAAAATGGGGGCTATGAATAAGACTATCAAAGAAGGTTTGTCTGGTGAGATTAAGATAGTACTTAAGGATAAATTAGGGAAGATTATTTGTGAGGATTCTAGTCAGCGGTGTGGCATGGAGCTTGTTAGAGCCTTATAATTATAACAGGAGATAAATAAAGTAAAGATAGATTAGGTATAGATAGATTAAGTATAGATATTAGAGTGTTTAAAAAAAGGAGAAGGTATGGCTAATTTTTGTCAGAATTGTGGAACAAAGACAACAGAAGAAAATCAGAAATTTTGTCTTAGTTGTGGTAAAGAACTGGTGAAACCAGCAACCGCAGCTACAGGAGTTACTTCAGATAAGGCTGACTCGGTTAAGGCTAGTAAAGAACCAGATAAGACAAGTGTGGAACCAATTATAACTGGTGAAGAACCAGTCACTAAGAAAAAAGCTAAGAAAGTAGTAAGAGGGCTTATAGCCACACTTATGGCAATAGTTATTCTTGCTCTGATCATTGTTTTTACTGGAAAGATTGACTTTGGTAATCCAACGAGCAAAGAAGATAAGGTCAATGAGGAAAAGACAAAAGAAGATGACCCAGATGATGTAGAAACAACTATGGTTGAGAGTGGTGATGATTACGAACTAGAAGGCATTGCTACCCTTCATTTTGCAGATGATGCTCTAGAAGAAGAAGCAGAGATAAGCTTTATAGAATACGAGTCAGAAGGCGATGTCGAAGGTGCCTTATCCCCCATGTATAACTTAAGTCTAGATAGCCAACCAGTTGGTGATGTTGTTCTTGATTTGGCACTACCAGAGGGTTATGAAAAAAAAGAGGAAGTCATATTCGGTGTACAAGTAGATGCTTATGACGTCTCAGAAGATAAAGAAGTTCAAGAAATGATATACATTGTTGCTGATGAGGTAAAGGATGGCTATGCAAGTATTACCTTGCTTCCTGATTACTTCAGTGAACAAGACGATGACGATAAGGCACTTGTGATTGATAAAAACAGTGTCTATGCAGCTGGTGGCAAAAAGTATGTGGCTTCAGTTGGTATTTTTGATAGCCAATTCTACTACGAAGGTGGTCATTTCTCAGTGATTAACCAATTGTGGTTCTCAAGTCTTGGACAAAGCTCTGCTACGGCATTTCTAGACGACCTTGAGAAAGTTCATGATGATTTCTTGGCAAAAGATTATTCTTATAAACTAAGAGATAATTGGCCATTCTACGTCTATATCAAGATTCTTGACGTCAATGGTGGTTATTATATCAGCAAAACGGCCCGTATATTTGGTAAGGACCCTGATAGAGGTTGGATGAGCATTAACAGCTCCTATTTTAGAGAGGGTTATAAGTCAGGGGCTCTGATGCCACTCTTATACCATGAATGGTTCCATTTTATCCAAAGTAACTATGGTGATCATGATACAGAATGGTTTGATGAAGCATCAGCCACTTATTTTGAAAGTGTTGCCTCTGGCGGTGTTCCTAACATAATTAGTGAATACTGGGAACTGGCTTTTGAATCAATGATTCCTTATAACAATACGGCTAAAGATGGCTATGCAAGACAACCTTTTGTCAAGTTCTTAGTGAATAGATATGGTGAGGATATTATTAGACAGATATACTTAAGTCTAGAAAAAGGCGATAATCTGTCTCTTGCAATAACGACCAATACCTTGGCGTCAAGAGCTGAACTGGTAAACCCATACTATGTTGATCTGGCTTCTGGTCTTATTGGAACTAATCAAGCCTATACACTATGCACCAATATAGAGAGTCAAGATGATCGATATAAACAGCTAGGTGCACCCATTAGCTTGGCATATCCGGATGATACAATGAGCTATACAACGGAAGAACTTATGAATCCGATTGAGGTCGGGACAAAAGACATTATTGTTAATGGCGAAGCCCCTTATTTGATGCCACTCGATGTTCCACAAGACTTGATTGATATGATGAATGAGAACACCACCTTAACAGTTGAATCATCAGGTGGTATTATAACCAATCTTGTGAAGATTAAAAGTAAGAATGTTGAATCATATACCGGTGGCTTTAACATCGAAAATTATGGTGGCATTGATAAGGACCTAAAAGATGATTGGAAGTACATGCTTGTACTAGTAAACAATACACAAGAAGCGATACAATCAACTGTATCTGTCAAACTTAAGCTGGCACCAACAATGGACGAACTCGTTGGTAATTGGATGAACAGTGCTATAGAAATCAAAGAATTCTACATGTCTCCTGAGTTTGAGGCATTGATGGAACAAGTACTTGAAGGTATGATGGATGAAATGACCCAAGGGTGTGAAACCGAAGAAGGTGAACCAGTTTCATTTGAAGATGCAGAGGCTCTTGAGGGACAAATATTCAGTGCAATCATTGGCATAGCTAAGATATCTGATACTGAAGGCACCATAGCTTATGAGCAGGTGACAGAAAGTGATGATTCCATGTTCCAAATGGACCCACTGTCATTTTCCTATGACAATGGACTGATGGAGTCTTATTCTATTGACGAGGAAGTAGAGTTGAATTTGACTATGAACGCCTATTATGTAGACAAAGAGACCGTGGGCATATCTGGAGACATCAGTGCGGATTATAGTAAAGGTATGTTGCTAATTAAGGTTGGACTAAAAGGCACAAAAGCTAAAGACGATATATAACACAGGAGGAGAATTATGTATCCAGACCTTCACATATTTGGCATGCATATTAGTACTTATAACATTATGATGATACTGGCATCACTAATTGGTGCAGTCTTAGTTGTGTATCAACTTAAGCAACTGAAGTATTCTTATAGGGACCAGTTTACCTTAATAGTCATTATGGCAGTTGGTGGTATCTGCGGTGCTAGGGCACTCAATTATGTGGTGAATTATCAGAATTATCTCGAAGCGGATAAAACCATCATAGTCTGGGAGTGGAGTGGCTTCTCACTCTATGGTGGTGTTGTTGGCGTTGTTATCATGACACTTTTATTTTGTAAGTTAGCTAAGAAGAATATATGGCTACTAGCCGATCGATTATGGATGCCATTTGGTATAGGATTTATCGTGATGAGAATGGGGTGTCTACTTAATGGCTGTTGTTATGGACATTATACCAAGAGCTTTGTTGGTATTCCTTTGCCAGAATCAAGGCAAAAAATCCTGTCATTTGTCTTTGGTAAGGAGGCAGCAGAGGCTCTAAGGGTTCATCCAACTCAAGTCTATGAGCTTATAGGTGCAACCCTTTGTATCATCATAGTCATGATTTTGAAAGAAAGAATCAAATTGGATGGTCAGAAGGCAATTCTTTTTTGCTGTTCTATTTACACTGATGCGATGGGCAGTCTATTACTATAGGGATTTGCCTTATAGTGATGGAGTTATGAAATGGGGTTATCCCATGTTTTACCTTGTGCTTGTATTGATTGGGATTGTAATGTTTAGGTATAGGGTTAGAGGAAAAGTGAACCATAAGGCGGTGACCTATGAGAGATGATACCACGAAATTCAAGAAACACCTTTTAGAAAAAAGCATAGCGGTCACATCGGTTTATTCAATATTTGTTAATGTCTTGACCAATAATTATTCGACAGAAGGTGAAGCCCATGATTTCTGGGAATACATCTATGTGGATGAAGGTAAGTTGTTACTGGAAAATGACAACAAGTATTTTGAATTGGTCAAAGGGGATTTCTTCCTCCATCAACCTATGGGTTACCACAGGCATTATGTTATGGACTCAGAAGCTACCTTGTTTATCACATCATTTGATTGCGATAGCCCTATACTAAAGGATATTGCTGAGCGTAAGATTGCCATTAACCCAATGGCCAAGATGATTATGCGAGAAAGCATATCCCTGTCCAACAATATTTTCTGTGAAATCAAGCCTCCCTTTGAGTTTATTAAGTTAGACCAATATGACAAATTGTATGAGCAAATGCTTAGTAACACCATAGAGAATGTCTTGTTATCGGTTCTTAGTGCAGAGGAGGATGTAGCACCATTTAATCTAACCTTGATTAATGACTATGCTGAAGGGAAAGAACTGTCCAGTGTTATCCATGCTTACATGGTTGAACATTTGTATACGTCTGTCAGTATTGAGGACTTGTGCAAGTTGGTTGGACTAGGCAAAACCACCCTGTCCCATAGGTTTAAAGAAGAGGCAGGTGTGAGTATTATAGAATACTACAACAGTCTGAAAATAAGTAAGGCAGAGGAGTTGATTGCATCAGGTAAGTTCAATGTAACTCAGGTATCCATTGCCCTTAACTTCACGACAAGTCAGTATTTCTCCAAAGTCTTCAAGAAGTATACGGGTGTGTCACCCAAAGAATATAGCAATAACCTTAAGAAGAAGAAAATCGGCCGTTTGGTCTACAAATAGTCTGATTGAGAATAATCAAGGTCATAATACAGCGGCGAACAATAGTGTTCAAATCGCATAGTATTATGGCCTTTTTTTTGGTTCGTGAGGTGTTACAATGGTTATAGATTCAAACAATATATTGTGGGTATCAAACTTAAGTGAAAATAATATGGCGATTACAATGGAGGTATTAGGATAATGAAAAAACTGATTTCAATATTAATGGTTACTTTAATGACCATTGCTTTACTCAGTGGTTGTGGTAAAAAAGAAGATGTTCAAAAGACAGACGAAGCCAAAGTGGAAGAGTCAACCAGTGCAGAAGAAGTATCCGATGACACTGAAGGTGCAGCAGTTGAAAAAGTAGAAGATGTAACAGTAACAGTCTTAACAGCCATGGCATATGGTCTTGAACGTTTTGATGAGTTGGTTGCCAACTATGAATCAGAGAATCCAGGCGTTACCATAGAAGTTCAACATGCGCCTAATGATTATTATACAGTTGCAAAAGCAAGAGTGAATTCTGGGGATGTGCCAGATATTATGACTGCACAATCAGGCTCCTATGTTGCTGATTTCTATGATTTTGCTTATGACTATACAGGTGACCCTGTTCTTGATAAGTTTAACCAAACAGCAATCGATATATCCATGAATACAGACGGTAAGGTTCTTAGTTTGCCAGAATCCTATCAATCAATGGCTTTTATTTATAACAAAACATTATTCGCACAAGCAGGTATTGATACTTTGCCAACGACTTTAGACGAATTGGAAGAAGTATGTGTAAAGCTTGAAGCAAATGGTATCTTGCCATTTGGTAATGGTAGTAAAGAAGCATGGGTACTTGCACATATTGCATCCCATTTTGTGTCAACAATCGATGATGATCCAAATGTAATCGCAGAGAAAATCAGCTCAGGTGAAATTGATTTCTCATCAATGGATGATTACAAAAAAAACATCACTAGACTCCTAGATATGATGGTTGACTATGGACCTGAGAAACCATTAGAGATTGACTGGGAGTTATCTGAGAATATGCTTGCTAATGGGGATGCAGCTATGATTCACATGGGTGACTGGGCAGAGTCAATTATTGTAGGCTTTAACCCAGATATTGAGATGGGCTACTTACCACTTCCTGTTAGTGACAATCCAGATGAGGCCGTTGTTATTTCAGGTATATCATGGCAGTACGTACTTCATAAGGATTCAAACAATCTAGATGCTTCTAAGAAGTTCTTAGAGTACATGTTAACTTCAGAAGATGCACAGGATTGGTTTACACAAACCCTTGGTGCAGTACCAGCAGCTAAGACAACACTTGACCCAATAGGAATGCTTGCAACAGAGTCAAAGCAATACATCGATGGCGGTTTAACAAAGCCATTTAACCATAATGCATGGCCAGCAGGCTACAACATGGAGATGGGGGCTTTATTACAAGGCTATATGGCAGGTGTGACTGATGCTGATGCAACACTTGAAGCAATTACAGCGGGTTGGCTTGATTTAGTCGAGTAATATAGAAAGAATAGTGCTGGCACCTCTTAGTTGGGTGCCAGCATGACTTTATTAGGACGGTGATTTAATGAGACGTAGGAAAAGAAGTGAAGTACTTGATTTAATCCTATTCACGTTACCTGCACTTGGTAGCGTGTTTTTGGTGACAACCATCCCTTTTTTAATGAATATTTATTATTCATTTCTTAAATGGAATGGTATTAGTAAGACCAAAACCTTTGTTGGTTTAGCAAATTTTGTTAAGGCATTTACAAATGACACGAAATTTTTTAACAGTTTCGTATTCACAACAAAATTCACCATATTTTTTATCATAGTTGTTAATGCTTTGGCTTTGCTTATGGCTGTGTTACTTGTTAACAAAACAAGGATATCCAGCATTAGTAGGTCTTTTATATTTATTCCTCATATCATAAGCTTGGTAGCTATCAGCTTGATATGGAAGTTTATATTCGGACCTGGTTTTACCTATTTACAAGACCTGACTAACTTGGATATATTTGGATGGAGTTGGCTTGGGGATGTGAAAGTCACCTTCTTTGCAACAGAACTTGTTGCTATATGGCAAAATGTAGGATTCTATATGATTATATACATAGCAGGCCTGATGGCAATTCCAAGTGATGTTATTGAAGCAGCATCCATAGACGGAGCAAGCCGTGTCCAGACTTTTATAAAAGTCAAAATGCCACTATTAATGCCGGCTTTTACCATATGTTTATTTCACTCATTAACCTATGGTTTTAAAGTGTTTGATGTCATATTGGTATTAACTCAAGGTGGACCTGCAAATTCAACATCTTCCATAGCTTTTAACATATTTAGAGAAGCATTTACCACCAATAGGTATGGACTGGCTACAGCCAAATCATTGATATTCTTCATGGGTGTCTTAGTAATCACCCTTATTCAACTCAAAGTGTTTAAGAGTAAGGAGGTTGAATACTAATGTCTAAGACCACAATGCGAAGTATCAAAACATCTCTGACTTTTGTCATAGCCCTTATGTGGATTTACCCTGCTGCCTTAATTATTACCAACTCATTCAAAAGTCATAATGATATGATGCAGAATTTCCTAGCTTTGCCCAAAAAAATTGATTTTGCTATGTATGTTGAAACGTGGATAGATTTTGAATTCCTAATGCTCTACAAAAACACCTTCTTCTATACAATAAGTACGGTTCTCTTAATTGTCTTATTTGCACCAATGGCAGCTTATAAGTTGGCTAGAATAAAGTCAAAGTTGAGCTCTTGGATATTTATACTCATTATATTTCCGATTATGGTCCTTTTCAAACCTACATGATCACCTTAACTCGGTTCATGAATACCATTCATCTTCAAGGCAAGGTTGCTGGATATATACTGGTTTCCTTGGGCTTGGCAATGCCATTGGCAGTCTTCATGATCCATGGTTTTGTTAAAGGGATACCTATTGAGCTTGAAGAAAGTGCTTATATAGACGGAGCAGGAAAATTCAAGACGTATTTTCACATAATATTACCGTTGTTAACACCAATACTCATTACAGTAGTTGTTATTGATGCATTGGCCATATGGAATGATGTGATTGTGAATCTGCTAATTCTAGGCGGTAAACCACAGTATCAGAACCTTCAAAATGCTTTGTATTCCAAGTTTACAGCCCAAAAATCAGACTGGGTACACGCATTGCCAGGTATAGTCATGTCAACAATTCCTAATCTGATATTTTTTGTTTTTATGCAAAAGTATATAGTGAAGGGCATAACAGCTGGCGCGGTTAAAGGTTAATATGAGAAGGAGAAAGACCATGAACACACTAAAAGCGATATTAGTTGGTGCTGGCGAGCGGGGGGCTAATGCTTATGCTCCTTACGCTCTTATGGCACCAGATAAGATAAAATTTGTAGCAGTTGCAGAACCAATAGATGCCAAAAGAAAGAAATTTGCCAAGATACATGATATCGTTGAGGATAATGTTTATGATGACTACAAAGATGTCTTGGAAGCAAAGATTGAAGCAGATATTGTCCTTGTATGCACACAGGATAAAATGCACTTTGAGCCAACCATGCTTGCCCTTGACAAAGGCTATAATGTCCTGCTTGAGAAACCCATTGTTTCCAAAGAGGAATGTGTCCTAATAGCGGACAAAGTTAATGAATCACCAGGAAGTTTGACCATATGTCATGTACTAAGGTACACCCCATTTTTCACCAAGATAAAATCCTTAATTGATAGCGGTGTCATTGGAGACTTAATCTCCATAACCCATAATGAAAATGTGGGCTATCATCATGCTGCACATTCTTATGTTAGAGGAAACTGGCGCAATGAAGGTTTATCCAGTCCAATGATTCTGGCAAAGTCATGTCATGATATTGATATCCTTCGATGGCTGGTGGACTCAAAATGTAAAAAGGTCAGCTCTTTTGGTTCTCTAAAACATTTTAGGAAAGAAAATGCCCCACTTGGTTCATCTAATCGATGTATAAACGGGTGTGAAATAGAAGCCATATGTCCCTATAGTGCTAAGAAAATCTATATGGATGAGACCAATGATGGATGGCCAGTCACTGTGATTACCAATGATTTGTCAGAAGAAGGACGTCTTAAAGCACTATCAGAAGGCCCTTATGGTAGATGTGTTTACCACTGTGACAACGATGTTGTTGACCATCAAGCGGTTATAATGGAATTCGATAATCAGGTCACGGTATCTTTCCACATGAATTCCTTTACCTATGATATCAGTCGGACCATAAAAATCTGTGGTAGCAAAGGCGAAATCATTGGGAAAATGGAGGATTCTGACCTACAAGTCTATGATTACTTGACTGGCAAGCAAGAGAAGATTGTCATTGGAGAGCCTATTCTGAACGATTATGGTCATGGTGGTGGTGACTATGGCTTAATGGAGAGTCTGGTCAATCATCTTAGAGAACCAGATAAAAATGTTATGGAGTCCAGTGCCCATGACGCTATTGAGAGCCACCTAATAACTTTTGCTATTGAAGAGTCAAGAGTCTCTGGCCAAGTTATTGTGATGGATGAGTACTTATAGCCTATGTAAATAAATTGATGATTATATTTTTTGACAGTGAAAATAAGCTATGCTAAAATAATAGAGACCGACGGTCTCTATTATTTTGTTTTAAAGTATTTTCAGATGTTGGAGGAAAATAGTGCCAAAGATTAATGATAAAACTAGACAAGAAAACAAAGCGGTTATTGCTGAAATTGCAGCAGGACTCTTTTATAAGCATGGTTATAACAAAACATCAGTCAGTGACATTATAGGGAAAGCCAAGATTAGCAAAGGCAAGTTCTATACCTATTATTTATCCAAAGAAGATTTGTTCTTTGACGTGATTCACACTAGTGATCAGGAAATTAGAGAAAGCCATCAGGAGTTTCATTTATTAGATGATTACATCGAGTATAGACTTAAAAGGTTTCTTCATGAGCATAACCGAGTTAGAGCCAAGTATTCATTGGAATTCTGGTCAAGTTCAAGCCTTAGTGGTGTTCAACAAGACAAGCTCAATGAAAGATACGATAATTTTCGAAATGACATTAAGTCCATAGTGGTTATGGGGAAGGAAAAGGGGATTTATAAAGAGGATGTGCCAATTGAGACACTTATACATATACTAATGGCGACCATTGATGGCCTGATAATGATGGATACAGTACTTAAGCAAAGAATTTCAGAAGACCGGATAAAGACAACCATAGACATATTCAATACATACTTGAAGGGAGATAAATAATGGAACTAAAAGTAGCGACAGAGGTAGCTGATGAGCAAATATTCAACCTATTCTTGGAGGGATATTCTGACTACGCTATTAAGATAGAGATGGATTTAGAGAGTTTTGTTAGCAGGTTATTGGAGAATGAAAATGTAAGAGACCATTCTTACATTGCCTTTGAAGAAGACGTTGCTGTGGGAATGATTCTTGGCAATATTCAGATGTATCAAGGCGTGAAGACAATGAGATGTGGAGGGTTCGCTGTAATTCCTTCCCATAGAAATAAAGGAATTGGTAAAGTGCTTTTTAAGAAACATAAGGAGCACGCAATTGAGTGTGGATGTAAATCTCTATACCTTGAAGTCCTGAAAGTTAACAAAGATGCAGTTAGATTATATGAGAGCTTGGGTTACCAGTCTGTTTATGATTATAGATTCTATAAGTGCAGTGAGCTGAATAATGTGGACCAATTAGATGTAGAGATTATAGACATTGAGTTAGAGACAATCTTTAACCTTCGAGAAACTGTACCAGAGTTACATATACATTGGCAGGGTGAAATGTTTGGCCTAGGAAAAGCGGTAAATAATCATCACTACTGCATAAAGCAAGACGGCGATTATCTAGGGACAATCAGTATCAATGATAATGGTAGAGTCAACTTCATATGGGTCAAAGAGGATGTGAGGATGAAAGGCATTGGAAAGTCATTGCTTATATATGGACTTAAGAATTTAGACCATGGCAATCTATCAGCTGTTGCCAGCAATAATTTCTTATATGAAGGTTTTCTTAGAAAATTAGGGTTTACAGTGGATATTGAACAGCATGAAATGATGATGCCATTATAGATTAACCTTAAGGAGGGTATTATGTTGATACCAATCATTTTAACAATTATATTATTATGTTTTTTACCATTCTATATCTGGACAGAGTATCATTGGAATCAGAATAAATATATTTATATGAAATTGACTGCATCATTGCTGTTTGTTTTTATTGGGATTACATCTTATATGGATATAGGTGCGACTGGTCCTTATGGCTTGTTCATTATTATAGCTCTGGTCGCGGGTATGATTGGTGATGGTTTCATGGTCTATGACGATGTACAAAAGTTCTTCATACTAGGTCTTACTTCTTTTCTAATTGGTCACCTTATCTATACCGTCGTATTTGCGGTTGTTGCTGGTTTCATTTGGTTCGACCTAGTGGTTTATGTCGGTGTTTTAGTTGGATCGTACATTGTCTATATCAAATCCACCATAGACCTTGGCAAGATGAAAATACCTAGCATGATATATTTTATGGTCATTTCTTTGATGTTTACCATGGCGATATCATTGCTCTATAAAAGCCAAACCAATCTGTTGACAGCAATTCTAATAGCAACTGGTGCAACGCTATTTATTGCTTCTGATATTATGTTAGGTTTTAGGATATTTGCCAGTGGTAAAATCAAAATGCTTAAGGTCTATGTTCTTATTGCCTATTACTTTGCACAGGTCCTATTTGGATTGTCAATTATGACCTATATAAATTAACCAAGGAGATTATCATGTATACAGTTGGAGAAGTATCGAAAATACTTGGAATATCAAGAGATACGATTAAGTTTTACGAGAAAAAGGTCTTGGTAAAACCTAACAAACGTTTGGATAATTCATCAAAGGTGGTCAGGAATCTCTCAAAGTTGCCAAGATGCTCAGAGTACAGAAAATGTCTATCAGCAGCCCTCAGCCTTTGCCTGAGCTACATATACACTGTCAAGGAGAAATGTTTGGTCTTAAGAAAGCTGTGAACAACCATCATTACGGTATAAGACAAGACGGCTAACTAGTAGGTGCCATAAGCATGAATGACAATGGGAGAATCAATTTCATATGGGTTCATCGGGCTTCGAGAATGAATGGCATTGGCAAGTCATTGATGATTTATGGTATCAAGAGCTTGGTCCTTGATAATTTATCTGCCGTAGCTAGTAACAATTTCGTCTACGAAGGATTTCTTAGAAAATTAGGTTTCAGTGTGGAGATAGAACAACATGAGATGATGATGCCACTGGTGTGATGAATCAGAATTGTTTATGATTAAATTTGAGGCAAAAAGATGGAATCAAGAACATCAGCCTTGCTGTGGGATAACTCATTACACCATATACAAGATTGTCAAAGTAGCCTTTGGTGGTCTATTTTTTTTGGATGTAAGGATATTTTCTCGATATTATTTAAGAAATTTGGAACAAATTTATCTACTATACGTCAAATATTGTGGTAAGCTGTAGTTTGAAAAATCACTAACAAAGAAATGGACATAAAATATGTTAAAACTAATAAAGAATACAAATAGATTAATAAAAAATAACTTGGCTAAGATAATGATGCACAGCATTACAAGGAGTAAACTAGAGAGGAGGGGCAAGAAAGAACGAGTCGTTCATCCTACTAGAGGGCTCTATGTTTTGCTAGAAATGGTAGTCTTGGCCATAGCCATACAAGTGGTTCTCGAATGTTTAAGTCATCGTTCTCTTATTAGAGGCTTGATGACAATCATAACTAATCCACTGATGTTTATCAGTGGTAGCTTTATCATTGGATGTTTCCTGTCACTGTCTCTTCTTTTTTTTCCCAAGAGGTATCTTGGATACATAATCTTTAGTGTCTTGTGGTTGTGGCTTGGTTTTACCAACTTCATATTACTTTCTCACAGAACAACACCTCTGACAGCAACAGATTTCAAAATGTTAAGCTCTGTATTCACTGTCATTAATAGGTATTTAAATCCTATTCAGATGATTCTTGTTGCTGTTTTGGCAGTTTGTATAGTTATTGGAATTATTGCCTTTAGTAGAAAACTCCCCTATACGCAATACAGAATCAAAGTTGTTGTAACATCGATTGTATTAGCTTACCTGCTGACTTATGGAAGTCTAAGCGTCTCTTTTGTGACCAATGCTGTATCAACCAATTTTGGAAATATTGCCAACGCTTTCTTGGATTATGGCTTCGCATATAGTTTCTCAGTCAGTGTGGTGGATAAAGGTATTAAGCGTCCTAAAGACTATTCAGGTGAAAAAATTAATAATCTTCTTGAGGCACTTATGTCAGAAGAGTCTACAAGCAATGTATCTACTGTCCATGCTTCAGATGCCGTTTTTGTGCCAGCCCCATTACTACCATCAGAGAGTCAAAATATCGATTACCTTGATATAGGTTTTACCAATAGCATTATAGCAAAGTCTGACGAAGTGATTATTTCAGGAGGGACAGATTTATCAGAGGAAATAATTAGACCTAATATTGTTTTTGTTCAATTGGAGTCCTATTTTGATGTAAAGAGACTAAAAGCTTTTGAGTACAATACAGATCCTATTCCTAATATGACCATGCTTATGGAGAACTATACCAGCGGCTATGTGACTGTACCTAGTATCGGAGCAGGTACTGCCAACACAGAGTTTGAGATTGTTAGTGGTATGAGCCTTGATTATTTTGGTGCTGGTGAGTATCCTTACAAATCAATCCTTAGAGAGAGAACGGTTGAAAGTGTTGCTTATACTTTAGGTGAGCTAGGCTATCACAACCATGCCATACATAATAATATGGGAACATTCTATGCCAGAGCGTATGTTTATCCTCGCTTTGGATTTGATAGTTTCAGTTCAATTGAATACATGAATGACATTGAGTATACCCCTCTTGGGTGGGCCAAAGATGCCATCCTTGTTGAAGAGGTCACAAAGGCTATCAATTATACAGAAGAAGAAGATTTTGTCTTTGCTGTGTCAGTACAACCACATGGTAAGTATCCAGAAGAGGAAATTCTAGAGAATCCTGTTATTGTACCTCATATAGTAGATTATATACCTGATATGAACAATCAAGACTTGGAAGATTATCAGTCAGAAGACACCCTTTCCCAGAAAGTATCAAAAGCTGAGGAAGAAAGGCTGACCCTTGAAGTATCTCCAACTATAGATTCATCACCAACCCCAGAATTAGGAATAACCGAAGGCTTAGTAATGACAGAGGAGTCATCAATGGACGTATTTGAGATTCCTTTTATTCTAGAGAATGGTGAGGGTAGAGAAAGTTCCGTGATAAATGAAGTGACGGATGTAGGGATAAATATTGTTGAAAATGCAGAAATTGAAGAAGGCATCAGAATGGAGATTGAAGAGGATTTTAGTCTATTAGATCGTGCTACTTATAATAAGTACTTATATTTCATTAATCAAGTCTATGAGACGGATCAATTTATAGGTGACTTGGTTGAGGCGGTAGAAGCTATCGATGAACCGACAGTTATTGTTTTCTACGGAGATCACTTCCCAACCTTGGACATTACAGATGATGATCTGAGAGATGGGTCACCTTTCCAGATGGAATATGTCATATGGGATAATATAGGTCTTGAAAAAGAAGATGAAGACCTGATGGCTTACCAACTTAGTGCCAAGGTCTTAGATATGATTGACTATAGCAATGGTATTCTTAACCGTTTCCACCAGACAAGGAAGCTTGAATCTGACTATGAGGCTCAGCTTGAGCTTCTTCAATATGACATGCTCTATGGTGATATGAATATCTACGGTGGTGATAACCCACACAAACGTATAAAAATGACCTTTGGCGTTGAACCAATTGAGATAATAAATGTTAAGCAACAAGGTGAGACAATCTTGATTGAAGGTAACAACTTTACACTATGGAGTGAAGTGTTTATTGGCAAGGAACAGCAAGAAACTTTGTTCCTTGATAGCAATACATTGATTGTGCCTCTAAAAAATCTTGAGGATGGTATGAATTTCAAAGTTTCACAAATCACTGTTACAGGACGTAAATTAAGTTCAACAGCCGCGTACAAACATGTGAAATAAATAGCCTGTGACCGCCAACCCTTATTTTACAAATTTTGAGGAGCGGCACAGAATATTTGACGTACTATATCAAAAGTTACTGTAGTATAACTTAATAAAGTACTAGTGCAAACGGTTGACATGACATATATCTATATGAATAATTAGACTCAATAATCAATAAAACAATTGACTGTGTACTAGAATGACTGTATGTTAGACATTGTACATACAGTTATTTTTGTGGGGATTTATAACTGGAAGGTTTAACGTTAAACTAAAGAGAAAAGATTTGGGTCAACAAAGGAAACGAGGGTAATAAGCAAGTTAAAAGGAGGCAACATATGAAGTTTATTAGGAGAGCGAAGTTAAAGTATGTACTTGTAGTGGTAATGATTTGGACAATGTTAGTGACCAACGTTTTTTGCTATTGATGGGGTTCATCACAATCCACTTGGAATTGATGGCTTATATTCAATGGAAGTCACAGAAAGATATCCAAGAGACCCAGTTGCAGGTGAAAATGTCTATGTAAAAATGACAACATGGCCTATAGAGATGGGTCAAGCCACATGGTTGAGTGGACAAAGAATGGTCAATCTCAATCAGATGTAGGTGGTAGCTGGAAATACAATGATGGCAACAATACTTACTGGGAAGCAATCTAGGTTCTTTCTCAAAAGGTGATGATATCTCTTATACAGTCCATGGTAATCGATATGGATCAAATGAAAAGGTTGCCGGACCATTTACGTTTACAGTAACGGGTTGGGAGAACATTAGTAGTATATCAAGCTACACAGATAATGGTGATTCCATTGAGCTTAGTGCAAATGCCAATACAGGCTCTTTCTCACCAGAGATTAACATTTCCTTTACGGCAGATGATGTTGCAAGGGTACAGATGTCACCAAAGGGAAATAGTACTTTTGCCACAGGCTTAAGTAATTATACAGTGACCAATAATACCAATGATATTGTCATTGAAACAGATGACATAGTCATTAAGATTGATAAAAATCCATACAGAATGCATGTGTATGAAGGCGATGGAACCACTTTGATTGCTCAGGAGTATAACAGTTCTGTCAATAGAAATATGGCGTGGTTAACGGATGGCAGCAACATAATCGACAAGGTTGAAGACCATTTCTATACGCCTACTGATGAAGCCTTCTTTGGCTTTGGTGAACATTATAATAATTTCAATAAACGTGGACAAAACATTGATACCTACGTTTACAACCAATATAAGAATCAGAATGATAAAACGTATATGGCAATCCCATTTATGCTAAATTCAGCAGGCTATGGTTTATATGCCAATTCGACTTACTATTCTCAATTCAGAATAGCGACAGATCGAAGTGATATGTATAGCTTTACGGTTGATACAGGTGGAAAATCTGATGCTATGCTTGACTACTATTTTATTAGTGGTTCTGAACTAGAAGATGTTGTGGCCAATTATACGGATATAACAGGTAAGGCCAAGTTACCTCCAAAAGAGAGCTTTGGTGTTTGGATGTCCGCTAATGAATGGGACAGAGAATCAGAAGTTCAAAACGCTTTGACTCAATGTGATAATAATGATATTCCAGCAAGTGTTATTGTCCTTGAGCAATGGAGTGATGAGAAGACGTTCTATATCTTCAATGATGCAACATATACAGCAGTAAGTGGTTCCTCTGCATTTGAAGGTAGTGACTTTACCTTTAATGGGCGTTGGCAAGATCCAGCAGGCCTAGTGGACGACATTCATGATGCTGGTATGAAAGTATTGTTGTGGCAAGTACCTTTGCTTAAATATACAAGTTCAACGTATGAGCAAAATGATAACGATAGAAGTTATATGGAGACTGCTGGTTACGCCGTAGGTGATGGTTCAGGTGGCGATTATAAGATTCCAGATGGCAAATGGTTCTCAGGATCTTATCTTGTAGATTTCACTAGTCAAAATGCAACTAACTGGTGGATGTCCAAACGTGAATACTTGTTTGACGATATCGGCATTGACGGTTTCAAAACTGACGGTGGCGAAATGGTATGGGGCAGATTCAATGACTTTAGTAATGGTGCTTATGGCGATGAAATGCGTAATGTTTATCCAAATGAGTACATTGAAGCCTACTATGATTACACAGATTCAAAGGTGACGGACCCTATTACATTTAGCCGTTCAGGTACTGCAGGTGTTCAAGAAGATGGTGTGTTCTGGTCAGGCGACCAGGAATCAACTTTCTACGCATACGATCAAGCAATTGTAGCAGGTTTGACAGCTAATATGTCAGGTGTACCCTTTATCGGTTGGGATTTAGCTGGATTTACAGGCAGTTTCCCAACAACTGAACTCTTTAAACGTAGTGCGCAACAGCAAGCATTTGGACCAATTATGCAATTCCATTCTGAGAAAGCGAATCCTTCAACAAGTGAAGAGCGTTCACCTTGGAATGTTGCATCAAGGAATAATGATAATAGCGCAATGACCGTATTCACTGAGTATGCAAATATGCGTTATAACCTAATGCCTTATATCTATAGTGAAGCAAAAAAAACATCTACAACAGGTGTGCCACTTATGAGGGCTATGGTTCTTGAAGCACCAGAAGATACCAATACTTATAACCTAAAAGACCAATATATGTTTGGTGAGAATATTCTTGTTGCACCTATAGTGGTAGAAGGTCAAACCAGTAAATCTATTTACCTTCCAGAAGGTGAATGGTATGACATGATTTATGGAGGTCTAAAACCAGGTGGTAGAACAATTAGTTACTATGCAGATCAAAATAGTATGCCAGTTTTTGCAAAAGCTGGAGCAATAATTCCAATGAACCTTAATGCTGATTATGATTTTGGTGGAACAATTGGTAATGATCTTGACACTTATAACAACTTGACCTTTAGGGTATACCCATCAGGAACAAGTAGTTATGTATGGTTTGATGATATTGGTAGTGGAACAGATAAGACAATAACATCTACAGAAGACTACAGCAATGATGAAGTAACGATATCAGTACCAGCAACAACAGTTACAACGTCATTACAGGTGTTTACGACTGAGCCAAGCAACGTAAAAGAAGGAACAACTTCTCTTACTGAGTATAGCTCAATGTCAGCCTTAAAGACTGCAAGTTCAGGTTGGTACTATGACAATGAGAACTTATTGACCTATGTCAAAATTACATCATCAACAAGCTCAAGAGACGTACTACTTGAAGGTGTTAATAAAGCCTCATACGAAGCCGAGTTTGCAACACTTACAAATACTTCAACAAATACCAACCATACAGGCTATACAGGTACTGGTTTTGTTGATGGATTTGAAAGTCAAGGCGATGCTATAACTTTCGATGTGTATGTTGAGAGTACAGCAACCTATGCTGTTGATTTCAAATTCTGTGCAGGATCCTATAATGCTTCAAGGTCTATCTATGTCAATGGTAGTCAGGTGGCAGAGCTGTATATGGATAAGACAGCGAACTGGGATACTTGGGGTGTTAATTCCTTGAATTTATCTTTGACTTCAGGGCTTAATACCATAGCAATCAAGTATGATTCAGATAACTATACGGGCATCAACATAGACCATATTGTGATAGATGAGTAATGAGAGGATAAGGTGTTTATATGAAGTATGCAAATATTATTGGTAATAAGATGGGTAAACGTATTGCATCAGTGTTAATGGTACTGACACTTATGGTATCAGTACTGACATATCAATCCACTGATATTAGTGGATACGTCAATGCTCTAGGTAATGTAATAGGGAGTAGTGTGTCTTCGGACACACTAACCTTAACAGTAGATAATGGCACTGAACCTAATGATGATATCTTGGAGATTCAAGCGTGTGCAGATAATATCATAAGATTCAATTACCGTCCAAATGGTGTGACACCTAGTGATGATACACCAATGTTAGATCCAGATAAAACATGGTCCAGCGTTGGTGCAACTATTGATACATCATCTGATCCAATCACCATAGATACAGATGATGCTACGATAGAAATCAGTAAGACACCATGTCGTATAACAGTAAAAGATGACAATGGTACGTCATTGTTGTGGGAAGCTTCAACAGGCGGGGTCTACTACGATGGTGTTCGTTTCAAACATAGCACTTCGGACAATATCTATGGCATCAGAGGTTATGATTTCACTGAAAGCAATGGCGATATCTTAAGAAATGACAGTACGCATGGTGCACATGCAGGTCAACAAGGTGATGCTGGTGGGCCATTTATGTGGAGTTCAGATGGTTATGGTGTTTTGGTTGACAGTGATGGTGGTTATCCCTACACCAACAGCACAGACGGTAAGTTGGAATTCTACTATGGTGGGACACCAACTGAAGGCCGTCGTTATAGCAAAACAGACGTAGAATATTTTGTTATGCTTGGTACGCCAAAGGAAATCATGAGTGCTTATGCAGACATAACAGGTGCTGCACCAATGCTTCCAGATTGGTCCCTTGGTTTCTCTAATTTTGAATGGGATACAGACCAAACAGAACTTACAAGTATGATTGACACTTATAGAGCCAAGAACATACCAATTGACTCTGTGGGCCTTGATTACGATTGGAAGCAATATGGTGAGACAAATTATGGAGAATTCACTTGGAATACAAGTAACTTCCCAAGTGCTTCAACAACAGCCCTCAAAACCCTTATGGACAACAAAGGCATTAACATGATTGGTATCACTAAACCAAGAATTGTGACAAGTGATGAGGATAATAACAGGACATCACAATACTGGGATGCTGAAAATAATGGCTATTGGTATCCAAATCATTATGAATATGAAGATTATTTCATTCCAGTGGATGTTAGAAGTATTGACCCCTATGACAGTGGGGCAAGAGATTGGTTCTGGGATCATTCAGAAGATGCCTTTGACAAAGGTATTGTTGGATGGTGGAATGATGAGACAGACAAAGTATCCTCAGGTATGGCTCAGTATTGGTTTGGTAATTTTACAACCCTTCACTTATCACAGGCAATATATGAAGGTCAAACAGATTATGCCACTAATCGTGTATGGCAAACAGCAAGAACCTATTATCCTGGTACTCAACGTTTTGCAACGACTTTATGGTCAGGTGATATTGGAATACAGTATTACAAAGGTGATGATATTAGCTGGACTGTAGGTATGCAAGAACAAAGAGCCACTATGTTAAGTTCTATTAATATGGGACAAGCAAAATGGGGTATGGATATTGGTGGTTTCAATCAAGCAGATGGAACGACAAAGAATCCTTCACCAGAACTCTATTCCAAGTGGGTAGCTTTTGGTAGCACGGTTCCTGTGTTTAGAGTCCATGGTAACAATTACCATCAAAGACAACCTTGGTTCTATGGTAATACAGGCGAAGAATTAGCTAAGTATGCTATCCAAATGCGTTATGGTTTGATGCCATATATGTATGCATATGAAAGAACCGCATATGAAACAGGTCTTGGATTGGTTAGACCACTTGTTATTGAGTTCCCATCGGATAGCAATGTTGCCAATTATACCGACGCTTGGATGTTTGGTGAATACTTACTTTCTTCACCTGTAGTTGGTGAATCACAAACAAATCAAGCAATCTATCTCCCATCAGGGACATGGACAGATTACAACACTGGTATCGAGTACAGTGGTGGTGGTTATATCAACCATGCATTAGATGGTGAATCTTGGACAGATATCCCTATGTTTATTAAAGAAGGGGCTATTATTCCAAGTCAAAAAGTTCTTGATTATGTTGGAGAAGAAACCATAGATGAAATAATGGTTGATGTGTTCCCAAGTTCAAGTGAAACAAGCTTTACTTATTATGATGATCATGGTGACAATTATGATTATGAGAATACAAGCTATTACAAGCAAGAATTAACGACGTCACAAAGTGGTAGCACAATCAACTTCTCAGTCAATGGCAAAAGTGGTTCTTATAGTCCATCAAATTATGATTATATTATCAAAGTCCATGGCAAAGCGGCTGGTACAGTGACCCTTAATAGCAGTTCATTAAGTGAAAAATCTGACCTAAATGCCCTTCGAGCATATTCAGGAGAGGCATATGCAGTAGGAAAAGATATTTATGGCGACGTTACTTATATTAAAGTCGCAGGTAAAAGTTCATCTGATAAAGACCTTGTCTTAACGGGTTCTGATACTGTTTCAGATACACAATTACGTTATGAAGCAGAGGATAGTTCTCTCTCAGGTGATTCGCTTACGACTATGGCAGATACCAATACAAATCACAGTAATTATTCTGGTTCAGGCTTTGTTGACGGCCTTAACAATGATAATGCTGCAGTGACTATCTATCCTAAAGTTGTAACGGCAGGTGATTATGAATTGACACTACGTTATGCCAATGCAACTGGTTCAGACAAGACTATCAGTATATTTGTCAATGGTAAACGTGTAAGACAAACAACATTGACAAGCCTTGCTAACTGGGATACTTGGGGTAACCAAGAAGAGACAATTCCATTGACTGCAGGTGTGAATATTGTCACCTATAAGTACTATGGTGATGGTGGTGATAGTGGTAACGTCAATATTGATTACATTGATGTACCATTTGTACCAGAAGTCGCAAAATATGAGGCTGAAAGTGCTAAGTTATCAGGTACGTCGATTGATACTGACCACTACTACTATTTTGGTACAGGTTTTGTTGACAGCTATAACAACACTGGTGATGAGATTAAGTACAGTGTTTATGCACCAAGTGCTGGCACATACAACATCTCAATTAGATATGCCAACGGTCATCAAGCAACGAAGACACTTAGTACTTATGTAAATGGCAGTGATGTAGCGACTGCAAGCTTTACAAGCCCTTCAGGTAATTGGAATGAATGGGGTGAGTTAACTCAATCATTGACTTTATCACAAGGGGTTAATACAATCGCTTACAAACGTGATTCAGGTGACTCAGGTGAAATCAATATGGACAGAATCCTTATGGATACTTCGACAATAGTTGGTGCTGTATCTGAGACGAATCTACTGGATAATGGCGGATTCGAGCGGACAGAACACCTTAGTGACTGGTCAGAATGGCATCCGTCAGGACAAGACTTGGCATTTGGCGTTGACAGTGGTTCAGGATCAAATCCTCCAAGTTCACCATGGACTGGTAATTATAGAGCTTATATATGGGATGATCAAGCCTATAAGCAAAGTATTCACCAAGACAGAAGTGTTGATAATGGTACCTATAAGTTTGAGGCAATGGTGAAACTAGACTATGACAATCCTTATACGGCACGAGCAGAAATCACTAATTATGGTGGCTCTCAGATTAATATTAATATATCTAATGATGGTGAATGGAAGTACATCTCTTATGATGTGACAGTTACCAATGGGTATATAGATGTTGGTTTCTACGTGGATTCACCAGGTCACACGGCATTACACATTGATGATGTTAGGTTGACTAAGATAAATTAGTAAGTATGAAATGAGAAAGAGAGAAGAAAATCAAGAAGGTATTTCTTCTCTCTTTTTTCTTATGCATTTACGGATTTTCCATGATTTCTTGTTTTATAGTAAATTGCTCTGAATTTAATTAATGAAATTGAAGTGTTTTCATTAATGCTTTGGTAAATTTCCTTTAAAACGACCGAAAATGGGCGAAGCCCATAGAGATGCGAAGCATCTTTCTTGTATTTCATTAAATGGAAATAGGGAGACAACTATTATGACCTTATTCAAATATCTTTATTTCGTTAAAATAAAGTTGATTGTTTCATTGACATACAGGTTTGAAGTGTTCACTTCACTTGGTACCAATTTCATTGTTGTGCTAGCAAATATGTTCCTGTGGAAGAGTGCCTATAAGGGCATAGAAATGGTTGCAGGTGTTAATGAATCACAAATGATAACTTACGCGGTTATTTCAATATTACTGTCTGCATTCTTTTGTGAGAATGTAGAACACACACTAGAGGATCGAATTACAAGGGGCGATATTGCTATCGACTTTTTTAGGCCAGTCAATTTACTATTGAGCTACTTTTTTGAGGATATTGGTGTGGCCATCAGTTCTGTCATAAGTAAACTCATTCCATTGATACTGATAACAACTTTATTAATCCAACCACTCCTGCCTTATAGTTTTACAGCATTGGCATTTTTTCTTGTGAGTGCATCCCTTAGTTTTGTCATATTATGGTTGATTAGTGCCATTATTGGAATGTTGTGTTTTTGGTATTTACAACTAGGGAATATGGGGACCATAAAAGATGGTGTCATTCTAATAGCTTCAGGCAGAATTATCCCCCTTTGGCTTTTCCCTAATAGTGTCCAGAATATTTTTAGATTTTTACCATTTCAATATATCTATCAGACGCCACTTGGTATATATATAGGTAAAATTTCAAGACAGGAAATTATGGTACAACTGATGATTCAGATTGTATGGGTGCTGATTCTTGGAGGGTTAATAGCCATCATGTGGCAAAAAGCAAGAAAACGTGTTCTGATTCAAGGGGGTTAAATTATGGTTGATAAATTGAAGTACTATTATGTTGTTGGTCAATTTTTTCTGAAGTTGTCAATACAAAAGCAACTTGAATACCCACTGTACTATATTAGCTGTTTTATAATGATTCCACTGATGTATGGTACCGGTATTTTGCTCTTATATTTCGTCGTGTCTAATTATCAAGCTCTGAGTGGGTGGGTTTTCCTCAATTGGCATTCTTATATGGATTAGGTCAATTAAGTCATGGCTTGATGATGGTTTTCTCGGTTCAGAATTGGTGGATTGAAAACTACGTAATTCACGGTGAATTTGACAGGATGTTGGTGAGACCCATTAGTGTTTTTTTTTCAGTTTACGGTCAAATATATTAACATTGTGGGGCTGATGGACGTTCTGGTTGGTTTGACAATATTTATATACGGTGCCCACCTAGTACAGTTTGAATTTACATTTAATAATACTATTAAAGTAGTCATTATAGTTATTGGGGCGACGTTGATAAGGTCATCACTATTTACGATATTTTGTTCATTTGCTTTTTGGACTAAAAGAAGTAATGCACTATTTCTATTACTTAATGATTTCCTGGAAAGAACAACATTATACCCAATGTCTATATACCCTTTTGCAATGCAATGGTTGTTGACCTTTATATTACCAATTGGTTTTATTAGCTTCTACCCAGTGAGCGAATTCATTGGTAAGGCCAATGCCATGGTATTACCTGGCGAGTTATCAATTATGACGCCAGTTATTGGTTGCTTACTATTTATATTAGCTAATAGTATGTTTAATTATGGTTTAAAAAAAATATGAAAGTGTGGGATCGTGAGGTAGATTTTATGGCATTTATTGAAATTGAAAGTTTAAAAAAAGGAATTTAAGGTCATAGAAAAGAAAAAAGGGCATTCGAGGTTCTATTTCAAGCATCATCAAACCAATAAGAAAGAAAGTATGTGCTGTCGATGATGTTAGCTTTTCTATAAATAAAGGCGATATTGTTGGATACCTTGGACCAAATGGTGCTGGAAAAAGTACAACAGTGAAGATGATGACGGGGATATTACACCCTTCTTCAGGTACGGTGAGAATCAATGGCTTGTCACCACATGATAACCGAAAGGAGGTTGTTAAAAATATTGGCGTAGTTTTTTTTGGCCAAAGGACTCAACTTTATTGGGATTTGAGACTTGGAGAATCCTTTGAACTCCTTAAGCGAATCTATCAAATCAAGGATGAAGATTATAAGAGAAACATTGAATTGATGGACAAGGTATTGGGCATAAAAGCTTTATTGATACACCAGTCAGACAACTTTCACTCGGACAAAGAATGAGAGGTGATTTGGCAGCAGCCATGCTACATTCACCGTCCGTTCTATTTTTAGACGAACCAACAATAGGGCTTGATGTTGAGGGCAAATATGCAATAAGAGAATTTATAAAGGAAATCAATAAAAGAAAGCAAACGACGGTTATTCTAACCACCCATGATTTGGATGATGTTGAGCAATTATGTAACAGGTTGATTGTAATAAATAAGGGAAAGGTCATAGAAGATGGACCCTAAAGGCGATTATGGATAGAATGGCTCCTTTCCGTTATTTGGTGGCCGAATTTGAAGAGATAGTGGAAGTGGATCATCACCCTAATGCAAGTGTTCATAAGCAAGAAGGTTCTAGGGTCTGGTTCAGGTTTAATAAAGCAAGCATAACGGCTACAAAGTTAATATCAGATTTGACTAAAATATACCCAATCAAAGATATTAGTGTAGAGGAGCCAGATATAGAGGATATTATAAGAGAAGTTTATAATAACAGTCCAAAAATTTTTAATAAACCATTGACAGCCGAATAAATAGATGATATATTTTAATTGCAGGTAAAACGTTAAACCTATTTAAAAAGCAGCAGAAGCTGCTTTTTAAATCCCCTGTTGGTTTAACGTTTAACCAATATATTTTTAACTTGAAGTAAAACGTTAAACCTAGTACAATAGAGTAAAAAGTTATGAAGAGGTTGATAGCTATGGCAAAAAAAGGTAACAATCAAAGACATTGCAGCACTGACTGGCGTTTCTGTAACAACAGTGTCCAATGTAATTAATGGAAATTCCCACAAGACTTCAGAGGAAACAATAAGCAAAATCAAAAAGGTCATTGAGGAACAAGGTTACATACCTAATTACTCTGCAAGAAGTCTGGTAATGAAACAATCCAAACTCATCGGTGTGATTATTCCTCAAACGGAAGCAGAGAACCAAGTCATACTTGAAAACCCATTCTATAGTGAATTGGTTAGTGGTATTGAAGCAAAGCTTCGTGAAAAAGGTTATTACATGATGCTCACAGGTGTTGATAACGATAAAAGTTATCTGGATGTTTTCATTAACTGGAATCTAGATGGTGCAATCATCCTTGGTATCTACAAAGAAAAAATCTATGAGCAACTCAAAAAAATCAATGTACCCATTCTTTTGGTAGACAGTTATATAGATGATGACTTCTACTACAAAATTGGTATCGATGACGAATATGGTGGATATCTGGCTACCAAATATTTAATCGAAGCAGGTCACAAAGACATTTCGATTGTAACAGGTAGTATTAGACCAGACGGTGTTGAAGAAAAAAGATTCTTAGGTTACAAACGTGCCCTTGATGAGGCTGGTATTGCATATAAAAGTTCCTTGGCTTTCCATGGCCATGTTGATTATGACTATGGCGTGGAAGCTGGAGAAATGATTGCCAAAATCAAATCAGAGACAACGGCAACATTTGTAACAGCGGATGTTGTAGCTGCTGGTGTAATTACTGGCTTGCACAATAAGAATGTTAGTGTGCCAAAGGAGATATCTATTATTGGATTTGATAACATTCCAATGGCAAAAATGATTGTTCCAAGTTTGACCACAATCAATCAGAATATCTATGAAAAGGGTATTCGCAGTATGGAGCAGTTGATTTCGGTGATAGAAACAAATGAAAAAGGTAGCAAAGATCGGATTTTGATGCCACTTGAAGTGATTGAAAGAAAATCAGTTAAGAAATTAAATTCATAGGTAGGAGGGAAAAACATGGTTGGAATGACCAAAGCAAAGAAGTATAAAGTACTGTGCATATTCCTTTTACCAAATTTACTTGGAATGATTGTCTTTTTGCTGGTACCAATGGTTTCATCACTTTTCCTAAGTTTTACAGACTGGGATATGTTAAGTGATATAAAATTTGTTGGTCTAAGCAATTATATAAGTATATTACAGGATAAAGTATTCTATGAAGCTTTACAACACACTTTAACCTTTATAGCCCTTTATCTTCCATCGGTTATATTCTTCGCATTGTTTATTGCTATGGTACTTAATACCAGTATCAAAGGTGTGAAGTTTTTTAGAGCATTACATTTCTTACCAGTAATTACATCTTGGGTGGCTATATCAATGATATGGATGTGGCTTTTTAATCCGGAATATGGACTGATTAATTATGGTTTATCCATTATTGGTGTTGAAGGTCCAGCTTGGTTAATTGATCCTAAGTGGGCGTTGATTGCTGTTATTATCACAAGTGTATGGAAGGATGTTGGCTTTGTAATGGTTATATTCCTTGCTGGTCTACAAAACATTCCAGAACACTATTATGAAGCAGCGAGAATAGACGGCGCAGGTGCAAGAGTACGTTTTACACATATTACTTGGCCTTTACTAACACCTACAACTTTTTTTTGTTCTCATTGTTTCAATGATTAACTCATTTCAGGTTTTTGATCAAGTCCTAGTGATGACCAATGGAGGACCAGCAGGCTCCACCAGTGTCTTGGTAGAACAAATATATAAAAATGCATTCAGATATTACAAAATGGGATATGCAGCAGCCTACTCGATGATTCTATTTATGATTATTTTTGGATTTACATTTTTTCAAAATAGACTGGAAAGGAAGCTGAGCTATCATGAAAACTAGAAGCTTTGAACCCAAAACACTTGCACTTTATATCATTTTGATTCTAGGTGCATTTTCAGCCAGTATTCCGTTTTTGTGGATGGTATCAACATCCTTTAAAAGCAGTGATATGTTGTTTGTATTTCCTCCTCAGTTTATTCCTGACGTAGTGACAACGGGCAACTATACAGAAGTATTTAATTCATTCCCAATGTTGAAGTTTCTAGGTAACAGTGTATTTGTTGCAGTTGTCACAACAACAGGACAAATTCTTCTATGTTCCATGGCAGGCTATGCTTTTGCCAAAATTGATTTCAAATTCAAAGAAGCACTTTTTATTATTTATTTAGCAACACTAATGGTGCCAAAACAAGTAACGATGACACCACTATTTATATTAATGACTAAACTGAATTTAGCAAACACTTATCGTGCACTCATATTACCAGAGCTTTTCAGTGCATTTGGGACATTTTTTTATGCGTCAGTTCTTTAGAAATATCCCAAACAGTATTGAGGAATCTGCTTATATGGATGGGGCAACAACATTCCAAGTATTTTTTAGGGTTGTGTTGCCACTAGCGAAATCGTCACTGGCAACCCTTGGTATATTCAGCTTCATGGCATCATGGAATAATTTCCTTTGGCCACTGATTATAACAAGTGACACTGCCAAAATGACCTTACCACTTGGTCTTTCAATGTTACAGGGGCGTTGGACGACAAATTGGAACTTGGTTATGGCGGGGACGCTGATAAGTATTTTGCCGATTCTTTTGGTATATATTGTAGCTCAAAAACATATTATTCAGGGCATGACCCATACAGGGTTGAAGTAGCCCATAATTGAAGGGAGAATTAACATGAAAAAAAAGGTACTAGCAATATTGATGGTTATGACAATGATGGTAACATTGGTAGCTTGTGGAAACGCAAAACCAGAGGTAGTAGAGAAGAAAACAGAAGCGGTTGCTGACACTGAATCCGGCAGTGATGCAGAAGAAACAAAAAAACAGAAGATGAAGAAGTCGTAGAAGAAGAGATGGCCAAAGAGCCAGTGACTATTAATTATATGACATTCTCAGCGGCACCAGATCATATTGAAGATCTTGAAGCGATGATTGCTGCTTTTGAAGCCGAGTATCCACATATCACAGTTGATTATGAAGCTGTTGGTTATGGAGATTACTTCACTAAGCTTCAAAGTCAAATAGCTGGTAATGTTGCACCAGATACATTTGAACTGAACTATGAAACATTTGTAACTTACGCTTCAAAAGGTGTTCTACTAAATATGGATGATCAGATTGCAGCTGATGGCAGCTACAATCCTGCTGCTTATAATCAAGCGGCTCTTGAAGCATTCCAATACGATGGAAGCCAATATGGTTTGGTTGAAAGTTTCTCTAATGTACTTATGTATTACAACAAAGAAATATTTGATGCAGCTGGTGTTGATTACCCAGACCCAAGTTGGACATGGGAAGATGAATTAGAAGCTGCACAAAAGTTAACAGATGCTGATGCAGGTGTGTTTGGTACTTATTCACCAATTCAGTTCTGGGAGTTCTATAAGACAATTGAGCAAAATGGCGGACAGATTCTAAGTGATGACAAAACAGAAGTTGTCATCAATAGTCCACAGAATGTTGAAACACTTCAATGGATGATTGATAAAATCAACAAATATGGTGTAACACCAACAGATGCTCAAATGAGTGGTCAATCTGATGGAGATATGTTTAAAGCAGGAAAGATAGCTATGTTACGTACAGGTATCTGGATGTTTGGTAGCTTTAGTGATGCTGATTTCGAGTGGGATATTTCTCTTGAGCCTGGTAACACACAAAAAGCACATCATTTCTTCTCAAATGGTTTGGCAATATCAGCTAAAACAGAGAACCCAGAAGCAGCATGGTTATGGAGTCGATTTATGACATCAAGTGATGAATCAACTAAGATTCGTGTTGATGCTAACTGGGAATTACCTGCAGTAACTAACGAAGCAGTCCTTACAGCTTATCTTGAGAATACACCACCAATGAGTAAACATGTTGTTTTCGACGCACTTGATACATTGGTTGTACCACCAGTGATTGAGAACTGGAATGCGCTTACAGATGCTGTTGGAAAAGAACTTGACGAAGCCAAACTTGGTCTCAAAACACCTCAAGAAGCCCTTGACGCTGCAAAAGAGGCTCTTGAAGCAATTATTAAGTAGAAGTATTTAGTACATGAAATCTAACGAAGACTAATAAGATGAACAATTATGGGGCTATAACATATAGCCCCATAATTATAAAGGGTGACAATATGACGCATAATAAGAATCATGAAAGAAGAAAAGCGTACCCTGGCATCGGATACGTGGGGAGTAATCGTCTGTCAGGTCTATATGGTGTAAACAATGGTATTATTGATTCAAAAGGGACAGGCATCATGCATCTCTTTTATAATCAGTACGATAAGGATTTTGTCCATTCAGGATGTACCCTTATCAAAGTGGACGATGATATCTATTATGGCAACAAAAATGAAAAAAAAATTAGGACATCAAACACATCTTGTACCAATTGAATCAAAAACAATTAATGGGCATATATATTATGATGCTTTTGAACTAGAAAATGGCGCCTTACTCAAAGAAGATTATGTATCGGGGTATGGCGATAATAAAATAGGCTTTAGAACCACAATGACAAATCAGAGTAGTGAAAGTAGAAGCATGACCATCTATTCATTTGTTAATGTGAACCCTTTTGAAGGCAGTGTGGCAATGGCCAATAAGGCTTACAATCAATGCGTTATTGGTGATGTGAAGCTTCAAATACATGGTGATGGTAATGAACGCTATAGAGTAGTACAAGATGCACCAACTGGTTTCTTGTATAGAACGACCCAGTCATTGTTTTATGAAGAAGAAGCCATGACCAATCTTAATACGGACAAAGAATCAATCTCTTTGCTTAGGGGAAAAGAAGTTATACTCGAACCTGGTGAGACAATCGATTATAATTGGCAACTTATTTTTTTTGAAGGTATTGGCGACGACAAAAAAAACTATGGTTGAGGATGTCAGTACTTGGATGAGTAAGTGCAAAGACTATTGGAATCAGTGGTTCGAAACAGGTCACATAGAGCAACTGGCTTCATATCAGGATTATGAAAGAACCAAAGCCAATCTAGTAGCTATGAAATGTTCATTGATGAATGGCTTTGTGCCAGCAGATTTGACAGGACATTACTTTGCAAATTCAATGCCATGTTACTATGCACGCGATGCAATGATGACGGCCAGAGGCTTCCTTATGGCTGGCTATTACAAGGAATTTGTCGATGTATTTATGTATCTGAAACACCGTAAGAAGAAAGCAAATGGTGAGTTTTATCAAAGGTATAATGGACTGGGAAATCCAGACGAAGGTGCCAACAATAATGTATTCCATCAACTGGATTCCATTGGTTTCTTTTTTACATAACTTACGAAAATATTATGAACTGACAGGCCAACAACTGGTTTCTTATGATGAAATGAAATCGTTGTTTGAGGTCCTATACCATAATGAACGCAAAAATGGCTTGATTGGTATTGAAGGTGGCGTTAACGAGGGTGTTTATGGTGGTGCCTACATTACTTCATCCAATGCCTTTATTTGTGGAGGTCTCTATCATTTCTACGAATTTGCCAAGGAAATGGAAGATGAGAAATCTTGTGAACGCTGTCAGGAACTTATTGATATAATTGAAAAGGGTATAGAATCGACTTACATCATAGAAGAAGAACGGTATTGCTATGGGTATGTGGATTACAGCGATACACTTGTAAAGAAATACGATACCCCCCTTTATTTCGGTGTGCTCTTTGGTTGGAAGGATACACCCTATATGCAAAAGACCCACGAATATTACAAGAAAAATGCCAGTTATTATAACGAAGGCATAGGCTACAGTGAGCAAGAGTATCATCATGGCCCATGGATATTTAATACATGTGCAGGTGCACAGTATAGCTATCTTATAGGTGATTATGACCACTACGAGACAACACTTACATGGCTTAGAAATCATTCTAACGCTTATGGCCTGATGCCAGAAGCAATCGATGGTGAGGATGAATCAAGATGTTTTATCAACCCATTGACTTGGGCATGCTCAGAGTATGTAGCAGCGGTCTTTATTCAATTGATGAAAAAGGAGAATGTTGGTGATGAAAACGGAATTAGCCTTCATGGACTTAAAGAGTGACAAATATGATATGGCAATCTTAAGGGATTTATTAACGATCCATAGTGACTTAAGCCTTTGCAATAAAGATGCCAGTCAGGCTTTACTAGAGTCATGTATCAATAAGCTTGATAGGATGGGCTTGTTTGAACAAGGTTATACTTGGTTCCTTGTTGGTGAGTTTGCAAGAATTTTTGATGACACCTTGATGGTTCAGTCAGAAGTGTTAAAAAGTAACCTATATCAGACTGTAAGTCAGTGGGATTTGATCAAAAATGATATTGATGAACTGGATGTACTAGGGGCAATATTTGGTGGTTTAAAAAGTATTGACTATCATCTACAAGACAGTGCCATAGGCAGTGTGACCAAAGAGCTAAAATGGATGGCTTATGAATCCTTTACAAAAGAAGGGGCCCTTTGTTTTAAAGCGTCAACAAAAGAATTGGCTTATGAAATGACATTTGCATGTGTCCCATTTGGCTTATTTGAGCCAGAAGATTTGGTCCTTGTTGAAAGTGTAGAGATACTTGGCGCTCAGATTGAATCGGCACAGACTGCTTTTGAGAAGTTGCTATTTGCCCATTATTTGCTGGAAAGAGGCGACAGATTAGGTTTTGCTACTGCCTATGATCAAGCTAGGCGTATGACACTCACTTCAGTTGAAAAAGCTTTGGTAAAGCTTATTGATGTCAAAGTCAAAGGGAAGAAACTAGGGTCTATTGGTGAAATAACTCACAGACCAGATGGCAATGGTAACGTCTATGCACCACAACCGGATGAGCGACATCCCAAAATCATCACGGAAGGTGATGAAGTGGATATTCATGCCACTGTGATGAGTGGCGAATACATAGAAACATTGACCCATTATTCAGTGAATGGACAAGCTTTTGAAACCATTGTAATGGAGAAAGAAGGTCTTTCATATGTGGCTAGCATCAAAGGCCTAAAAAGCTTGGATGAAGTGACTTATTACATTCAGAACCAATACCATGAGACCAAACATTATCACTTTACAGTCAATCAATGTGTGTCTATGGATTATATTAGCGATTTGCAAGTGATTGATGGAAATATTAGTTTGTTTGGTTGTCAAAAAAATGGTCAAGTTACACCAGAGATTGCCATTACCCTCAATCATGACAATTCATTTTACTTAAGTACAAAGAAGGATACGAGTGATGTAGTAGGCCATGTTGAAGAAACAGATGATCAGTGGATGGTATCATGCATCAAGCCAAGTTACTAATCAGTAAGAAACAGGCTTCTCTTACTTACTTTGTTGAGGACAAGTGCATATTTAAGACAATGGACGCATGCCTAAGCTATGTTATCAATAAAGATGGCCTTATTATAAAAAAAATGTTGCTTAAGATGACATCAGATAATGACCATTACTTCTATGGCTTTGGCGAACGTTACAATGCTCTTGAGCAATCAGGTAATGTTGTGGATGCCTTTGTTTATAACCAATACAAAGATCAAGATCTAAAGACTTATATACCAATGCCTTTCATGATGAGTAATTGTGGTTATGGCGTACTTCTTGATACCAAATGTTATTCAAAGTTTGATTTAAGTGAAAAAGAGTCACATTATAGTATTGAGGTCTTTGACTCAGAGATGGGCATCCATTTCTTTGACGGTGACCTAAAGGATCAACTTAAACATTACTATAGCAGGACTGAGGCCCCAGTTATGGTGCCAAAATGGACCTTTGGACCTTGGATGTCCAGTAATAACTGGGACAATCAAGATGAAGTTATGATGCAACTAAAAACCACAACGTCTGAGGATATCCCATCTACAGTCTTAGTTATTGAGGCATGGAGTGATGAGGCGACCTATTACATTTTTAATGATGCCTATTGTCATCAACATAGCCAAGATAGAGTCCTTAAGTATGATGATTTCGACTATCCAGAGTGGGGACGCTGGCCAGATCCAAAGGCTATGGTTGACGCCCTTCACGAGAATGATACCAAATTGATTTTGTGGCAAATACCAATTATTAAGCAGATTACAAGCCTTAAGAACAAGATAAAAGACAGTGATGAGGCCTATGCAATAGAGCATGATTATGTTGTCAAAAATGAAGACGGATCACCCTATCGAATTGCTGAAAATTGGTTCATGGATAGTTTGGTAATGGATTTTAGCAACGTGACAGGATGCCAATGGTGGTTTGATAAGAGGCGCTATTTGGTTGAAGAGTTAGGTGTTGATGGCTTTAAGACTGATGGTGGCGAATGTATTTTTGGCAAAGAACTTCAGTTTCATGATGGTCTTACTGGTAAGGAAATGCGTAACCAGTATCCTAATGATTACATCAAAGCCTATTATGATTATGTCAGCGAAGCTAACAATGGCATAACCTTCTCACGAGCTGGTTATACAGGTGCACATAGTATGCCAACACACTGCAGGTGATGAAAGATCTAACTACGGTGCCTTCAAAAGGAACATGATTGCAGGTCTAAATTCTGCAATGTCAGGTATTGTCTTCTGGGGCTGGGATATAGGTGGCTTTAGTGGGCCAATCCCAACAGCAGACCTCTACATAAGATCAACCCAGATGGCAGCATTTTGTCCCATAATGCAGTACCATGCTGAAAGTAAAGCCGAGTTCAACCAGGACCGAACACCTTGGAATATTGCTGAGCGAACAGGTGATAGGACAGTGATGGATGTTTACCGTTATTACGCTCACCTAAGGATGAACCTGATTCCTTATATTTATAATGAATCTCTAAAGGCAATAAGGAATAATATGCCACTTATCAGACCAATGGTCCTTGACTATGAGGATGATAAGGCATGTGCTTTGATAGAAGATCAATACATGTTTGGTGAAGGTCTGCTGGTCGCACCGATTTTTGGAGCCAACACCCATCATAGAAAAGTCTATTTGCCAAAAGGTCAGTGGGTTCATTTCTTCACAGGTGAAAGATATGAAGGCAAAAGTTATTATGATGTGGAATGCAGTGGAATGGATTTTCCAGTCTTTATTCATTCAGGATCCATAATACCAATGAACTTATGTGATTCTCTTGTGATTGGAGAAGGCATGGACAATAAGCTTGATGTTTATAAGAATTTGGTCTTCTTAGTGCCGAGCAATGACTGTCAAGTAGACTTTGAAGATGACCTAGGACATAGCATGTCGCTAGTTGTTAATAAGGACGAGGTTATAGCAACTGGTAAGGATGTGTCATGTGATTTCAAAATAAAGAAACTATAATTTGGATAATCGAATTTAACGAGGAGAAGGTGTTTACCTTCTCCTTTGTCATGTGATAAGATAAGTTCTACGAATTAAATAAATGAAATTGTAAAGTATTAATTGTACAAGCTATTTCAATTCTATATAAGAGGCGTATATATTAGGAGGATGAGTACATGAGTAGCAAACTAGATAATTTAAGTGCCTTTGTTGAAGGCATCTATAATAAAGACAATGTAAAGGAACTCTATCAGAAATACTTATCAGATATACAGACCATTATCCCTCAGGAATTATTTGAGATAATGACCAAGTATATGAACCAAGGACGAGAACCACATCAGATAGTTGGTGGTGTAGGCAAGCTGGTCAATGTTTTTCACAATGCATTGAAAGATTACAGGTGGGATAAACCGGATGAGAACACCTTCTTATACAGTTTGATGGCTGAAAATAGGGCGCTTGTATCCATACTTGATGATTTCAAAGTTGTCATCAAAGAGGGAGACTATTTGGCCGACATGGATGCAATCAAGTCATTCATAGGCCAGGTAGGTGACTACAACAAACAATTGATCAAACTTGAGAACATACTTTTTCCTAATATGGAAAAGAAAGATGAAAAGTATGAAGGTCTGAAGATTATGTGGTCCTTACACGATGAAGTTAGGAGACAAATAAAAGCCTTGAGTCATTATCTTGAGAATGAAGTCTTTGAAGAGGACAACTTCAATGTGGCTATCGGACAATTGTTCTTCAAACTATACGGCCTTGTAGAGAAGCAGGATATGATACTATTTCCTTGTGCCAGTGACTTGTTCACTGAGGAAGAATGGCTGCTAATGTATGCCCAAAGTTTCGAATATGGCTTTGCTTATATAGATGAACCCATAATGCCAGAAGTTGATGTAAAGGCACTGCTGTATAAAGACAATCAGCAATCAGGCAATCAATCAGGCAATCAAACTGGCCAAAGTCTAATAAAAAACCAGTACTGGTGCCCTTAGCTTCGAGCAGATGGAATGGATGATGAATCACCTACCTGTGGATATAACCTTTGTGGATGCGGAGGACAAGGTTGTATACTTCTCCAATCCCAAAGACAGAATTTTTCCAAGGTCAGTGGCTGTTGTTGGAAGGGATGTACGTAATTGCCATCCTTCAGACAGTGTTGAGAGAGTTGTAAAAATACTGGATGATTTTAGAAATGGTATAAGTGATACAGAGTCTTTTTGGATTCAAATGAAAGGTCTCTTTATCTTGATTCAGTATTATGCAGTGAGAACTGATGATGGAGATTATCTAGGTACTCTAGAAGTTAGCCAAGAGATCTCGGGGATTAAGGCCCTTGAAGGTGAAAAACGTCTATAAGCAAAATAATTCATAATAAGCAAAATTCATCAAAAAACAAGCAAATTTGATTTTTGCTTGTTTTTGTTTGTTTACATTTAAGCGTACTATGCGTTATAATACGCTTAGACGTTAGTATATTATTTTTAGGAGACAATGATGATTCAAGTTGATTTGAGATCCAGAGTACCAATCTATGAACAAGTGTATGAGAACGTAAGAAGACTGATTCTTCAAGGTATATTGGAGGAAGATGATCAGTTGCCATCGGTAAGGGAGTTGGCAACCACCATGACCATCAATCCCAATACGGTTCAGAAGGCTTTTAAGTCACTTGAAAAAGACGGTTACATCTATTCTATTAACGGACGAGGTAACTTTGTAAACAGACTCAGCAAAGAGCTTCGTGACAAAGAACAAGGGGTCGTCTTAGACAGTGTGGAGGATGTAATTGAGGAAGCTAGACTACTGAAGATTCCTAAGGATCAACTGCTAAGTATCATTGACCGTTTCTATGAGGAGGAGCAAGATGACGAGCACAGATAATGTAAACAATAATGAGATAATTATGACGGAAGGGCTCAGTAAACGATATGAGGACTTTTTGGCACTTGATAAAGTAAGCGTTAGTGTAGAGAAAGGGTCTATCTATGGTTTGGTAGGGCCTAACGGCGCAGGCAAAACAACCTTGCTAAAAATTCTAGCAGGTGTTTATCGACACAACACTGGTGATGTGACGATTATGGGTGAACATGTGGATGACAATACTAAGCTTAAGCAGAGGATGGTCATGATATCAGACAATTTATACCATTCACCTTCTGCTACAGTCAAGCACATGATGTTGCTCTATAAAGATATGTACAATCAATTTGATACCAGCCTCTTTGACAAAATTCAAACAGTGCTTAAGATTGATATTAATAAGAAGATGAGCCGACTGTCCAAGGGTATGAAGAAACAGGTGGCTTTTTGGCTTGCCATATCTACCAAGCCAGATCTAATGCTTCTTGACGAACCACTAGACGGTCTTGATCCCTTGATGCGAAAGCAGATATGGTCCATGGTGATTCAAGAAGTGATTGACCGTAATATGACAGTGGTTATATCCTCTCATAATCTAAGAGAACTGGATGATATATGTGACCACATTGGTATTTTGCATGAGGGTAGATTGCTTTACCAATGTGATATGGAAGCTCTTAAGGATGGCATTCACAAGGTACAACTTGTGGATAAGAGTGGTGACGTCGTAACCAAAGTGTTGAAAGGTCAAGTAGAGACCATACGGTCTGAGCTAGAAGAAGAGGGCGCTAAGGTACTTGAATTTATGCCACTCACACTAGAAGAAGTCTTTATCCATGAGATTGGAGGTGGCGCTAATGAACTTAAGAATATCTTATTTTAGTCGACCTGTCTTTAAGAATGATTTTAGGCGTTATGGTCTTATTGGCATCATTTATTTCATATGGACTGGTATTGCCACAAATTTTGCTATGGTTTATGGGACTGTTCCTCTATATGTAGAGGACGCGACTGTTGCTAGTACATTGAACGTCTATTACCCTAATGCCATTGATATGTTCCTCGTGTTTTTGGTGCCACTTTTTCTTGGAGTAGCCCTTTTTTAGATACTTAAACAATGAGGATGCCCTTACCAGTCTACATTCCATGCCTATTAGCCGAAAGAGTATCTATTTTACCAAATGCTTGTTCTTCATGTGTATGTATAGCCTGCCAGTGGTTGTAAATGGTGCCATAAATGCTGGGATTCTCATAGGACGTGGCTATGATGTAGGTGAGGTCATTACCTATGTTGGGATATTATGTCTGGTAATGATTGTGGCTGGTTCCATGGTCTTTGGAATGACGGTTATGTTTGGTATGTTGGTTAGTTCAAGTGTCCTACAAGTGGTTTTGACCTTAATTGGGATGGTATTGCCTATCTTAGCTGGAATTTTGCTTAGAAATCTTATTGCAATTGTAATTAATGGATACCAGGAGATGGATTACTTCTCAGGTTGGTACTTCTACATTACCCCGGCCTATATATCTGGCGAAATGTTAATCCCCCCTTATACGACTATTAAGTGGATTGAAACATCCGCAACTATTGGTCTTACACTTCTATACGGTGGTCTTGGGTATCTTCTTTATGAAAAAAGGGACCTTGAACGTCATAGTTATATGATTGTGTTCAGGTGGGCTAAGCGTTTGTTTGTCATTGTAATGAGCCTATTTATTACCTTGTGTCTGTGTATTTTCCTTGCAACCATTATGATGGATTCTCTAAAAGGTCTATACATAGCTATTGTTCCCAGTATAATCATTGGCTATGGCATATCCAAAATGGTTGTGGAAAAGACCTTGGCTATAGGCAAATATTATAAAAATATGATTGTTGCGGTGGTAATTGGATTACTGGTCTTGATAGTTATTGACTATAATTTCCTTGGATACGAACGTTATGTACCAGAGGTGGATGAAGTGTCACATGTGTATTATACCAACCGTCATTATGATATAGCAGATATGACCGTTCATTTTGATGATAACGATATGTATGATGACTATGGTATGTTGAAATTTGATGATGAAGCTTCTATTGAAATGATGGTTCAATTACATAAGGACCTGATTAACCGTGTTGAAGCACAGAAACGACAATATACAAGAATTAACTTAATCTATGTTCTGAAAAACGGAGAAGTAGTCCAGCGTACTTATAAGGATTATGATGACTACTATTATGCCAGTAAAATCTATGAGTCAGAGAGTTATCGTAAGATGAAGGCACAACATGTTGCTGATAGGTTTGAAAGTAGTAGTCGTGTTAATGTAACAAAATTATTTGGAGATGTGATATTAGAAGTTGATGAAGAGATGATAACGTCCCTAAGAGATGCTTACATAAAGGATATAAAAGAGGTGACCTATCCTGAGAAAATCAGTCGTGATGTCTATGCTATGATTCGTTTGAAAGGTTATGGCGGTGAAAAGCTAGCTACATTCAATCTGATGCCTTCCTTTGAGCATACTAAACAGTGGTTGATTAGTAATGGAATGGAAACAATGGTGCCAACAAGCGAGGGTTTGCTTAAGGCAGAAATCCATAAGTTCTATTTGGCAGTTGAGACCAAGCCATTTATTGAGGAGGTCTATGAATTCTTTGGTGATACAGCTAATATGAGTCAAATTAGCGCCAGAAATTCAGTGGTGGTTGAAGATCCAGTAATTCTAGAGCAATTATTCGACCTTGGCTACGATTATTCAGACAGTTACTATTCCATTCATTATACCTATGAAGATGATACTTTCTATTCGGTTGGCTTGAGTGAGTTGCCTGAGGGAGTGTTGGATAAATGAAATATCCAGAATATCCAGATTTCGAAGTAATGGGAATTTTGCTACGGGATTATAGCAGTCTTAGAAGAAGATAGTGACTTACCGTTTGAAATAAGGTATTAAGACATCAAGTATTCTATCATACGCTGCCGGCCATAGATGAATCCCCTCCATAGTGAGTGCATCATCTAATAGGCCCATATCATTAAGAAGTACATCATGGACATCAACATATGTGAATGGATTGTCATTACACCAGGTCGCTAAACGTTGGTTAAGAGATTGAATATTCTTGTTGGTCCTGTTTTTAAACAGAGATGATTGTTCAGCTTCGTCTACATAGGACTCTTTCAATGGATTTATAGGATAGTATGACAGTACATAGATTGCGCAATTGGGTAATTGGATTCTAAGATCACCCAATAGGCTTATGTATTCTGAGTAAAGTAGTTCTTCGTCATAGGGATCATGAGCAATGTAATTAGAACCAATATTAATGAAAATTTTCGAAGGCTCAAGATCATATATTAGCGTATCGAGGTTAGCAATAAGTTCGTGGATTCTATCACCACTTACCCCTCGATTGTAATAGTTCGTTGTATAATTCTTTGCTCTTCATAGAATTCATCTACATTCATAAGGAATTCCTTATACTTTTAACAAGTATTGCATTGTCATAAGCGCTATTCCTATAATATAAGACTATATCAGTACCCACCATTATAAAGTTCAAAACATATAGTGGCAGAACGTAAGTGATGTTACCAGAAATTAATTTGCTGCCGATACCAAATGCATAGCCAAACAGAATAAATAACATAAACATGAGACTTTTTCCTTTGGCTGTCTTTGATTTAAGTGATTTTAGAATAGACATTGGCCATGAAATACCAAAGCAAATAATCATTAATGCTTCAAAAAATTGGGACATAAGTCACCTCCTAGTAAGTATAGTGCAATTCTACACTGTGAAAATACAACCGTCAATGCATAATAGACATATAAATTATGTCATTTTTTGATGTCATGTAAAATCTAAAGTCACTTATATAAGTGACTTTTGGCACTTAAATCATGCTTAATGACTCTTGATTCAAATGTGTCTGAAGTCTATCCTATGTATGTAACGTTCACATATAGAGGAGGTAACTTAAATGAAAAAGAAAATAAACACATTAAAAAAGGGACTAATAGTGCTACTAGTCATGAGTTTGATTCTGTCACTTGCAGGGTGTTCGGATTCCGGTTCTAAGAAGGCTGATAAAGAGGACAAAGAAGAGAAGACAAAGGTCGAAGCATCAGTTGAAGATGACGAGGACGATGAGAAAAATCTTGCTGAAGAAGGGAATGAGTCTTCTGATGAGGAATCAGCTGATAAAGATGAGAAAGAAGAAGTAGAAGAGGATGAAAAAGATGAAAACCCACTAGCAGCATTTCTTAGTAATTTAAACGGACTTGTTGGTGAAGAACTGTATATGGCAGTCATGTCAAAAGATAAATACCCAGATGTCTATTATGAAAGCACCTCAATAATGGCTGATGGTACCACATCTGAAGTTGCAACATACCGTGTTGGAGACCAGACAAGGAATGAGATTAAGGGTCCAGAAGGTAATATGATTCAAATGTTTGATTCTGAAGGTACCATGTACACTTACAACCTTGAAGAAGGTATGGGTATGAAATCTTCAGGTGAAGATATGGATATGGACGACGATATGGATGATGTAGACGTAGACATGGATACTGGTATCGTTAAGGCTGAGATTACAGACCTAAATGGTCGTAAAGTGCTCTATGTAGAACAGGAATATTCAAGTGAAGGTATGACAATGACGTCTTTTAACTGGGTCGATATTGAGTTCGGTGTACCAGTTAAGACTGAAAGTTATATGAATGGCGCTCTAAGTGTCTCTTCTGAAGTGACGACAATGACAGGTCAATTCGACAAGAGTGATGATTTGTTTGTTCCTGATGAAGGCATTGAGTTCATTGACATGGATGATATGTTCTCATTCTAGGAATTAATCGTGTTTTGCTGACTCAATTCTAATAAACTCGGGTAAGTAATTAGGTGTACAACCTTTTGGAGCCACTTCATCAGCGTATAAGCCTAGTTCCTTACCTAACTTGGTAAACTGATCCCGGTATTCTTTCTCAAAAACACCAATCCATGCTGCTGTAAAGTTCATGGTCCATTGTACAATGGGTTCTTCTGTTGCCATATCGCTTTCAAGATTTTTGACTAATTGAGCCGTATTGTCAAATCCGGTCTTGCCAGTCCAACGAAGTCTAGCTTGATAGTACCAAAAAAAAGTCTTCTGAGCATTGGCATTTTATGATGTTGATAGCTTTCAAGTAAAGCAATGGTACTTTTGCTTTTGACCAATTGATTGGCTAATAACCATTCGGATATTCTGAGAGCATTGACCTCTGAATTGGTGGATAAATCATTCATCATGGTTTCAATGACCTCTTGACTTAACTCTTTTTTATCGAGTAGTAAAGCAGCAAGTAATCTAGGATAGTATTTACCAGTTGACCACAGCTCTTTAGCTAGCTTGTGGTCTTTTTTAATTTCTTTGGCCATAGCTTTATCTTACCCATTGCTATGGTTTCTTGGTCTAATTCTTCTAATAGTTGTTTTGCTTTTTCTGATAACATATAAACACTCCTCTTATATTGTCATAGTCTCTCTTCTTCTACCCATTATACCACAACAATTGATAATACTTATCACTTGGATGGTGGCTATAGACTAATCAAAAAAGAAATTGGTTTAATCTAGAAATATCACTTGATTATGCCTTGTATTTTCACTATTTTTTCTCAAGCCCATACGTTGTAAAGTATAGTAAGTCATGGATAATGGCAGATGCTATAGGGTATTAGATGAGAAAGGATAGGAATAATGAACATAGTTGAATTCAATTTAGACAGTACAATAGAGAGCATTATAGAAATAAAAATACAAGAGATACTCCAGAGTCTGACCTTAAGAGAGAAAGTTGCTTTACTTTCTGGTCAGGATTTTTGGAGTACTTTTTCATTTCCAGAAAAGAACGTTAACAAGGTGACAGTGACCGATGGGCCACATGGGGTCAGGATTGGTAATGAAAGCAGTGAGAGAGAAAAAGATGGCACAGCTACAGCATTTCCAACAGGTGTGGCTATGGCTTCAACTTGGGATCAATCACTGATCTATGAAGTTGCGGAAGCACTGGCAGAGGAAACGAGGGCCAATGGTTGTGATGTCTTGCTTGGACCATGTGTCAATATAGTTCGAACACCTCTTGCTGGTAGGAATTTTGAGACCTACGCTGAGGACCCGTATTTGGCAGGCAAAATAGGTGTTAGCTATGTAAAAGCATTGCAGAGCCGTGGCGTGGGTGCATCACTTAAGCACTTTGCCTGTAACAATCAGGAATATGAGCGCACAAGAGGTGACTCAATAGTTGATGAGAGAACATTAAGAGAGATATACCTTACTGCCTTTGAGATGATTGTCAAAGAGGCCAATCCTTGGACCATTATGTGCTCCTATAACCGATTGAATGGTTATTATACAAGTGAAAATCACCATCTTCTAACGGAGATATTAAGAGAAGAGTGGGGATACGATGGTGTTGTTGTGTCTGATTGGAATGCCAATCATGAGATATTTAGAAGTCTTGAGGCAGGACTTGATTTGGAGATGCCAGGTCCTTACACATACTTTGGCCATTTTCTAGAAGGTGCTGTCAAATCTTATAAAATAGAAGAAGGATTAATTGATAGGGCAGCCCTAAGAATCCTAAGACTTGCCAAAAGGGTAGAGCTCTACAATCTGCAAAATCCTGAGGATAAAGGTTCCTTTAGTGATGCTAGCCATATAAACCTTGCTTATAGGCTAGCTTCAGAGTCCATGGTCCTTCTAAAAAACCAGGACAATCTCTTACCAATCCAAAAGAAGCATACTAAAAAAATAGCTGTGATTGGTCCTTGTTCTGATATGGCCAGTTATGGAGGTGGTGGCAGTTCTATTGTTAACTGTGACTATACAACAACACCTATGGATGGCATAAAAAAAATACTTTGGTGATGAGGTAGAGATTCTTCATGCCAAAGGGTGTGATGACAAAGAAAAGGCAGATTCCTTTTCAAGTGCTGGCATTAAGGTAACTCATAAAGGTGTAGCTGGATTTCATGAAGCTTATTATGACAATAGAGCATTCGAGGGTAATCCTGTGGTTAGTCGCCAAACCGACGAAGTAGACTTTTGGCAGTTATTTCCTGGGGATGACCGGATAGATCCTATGAATTTCTCTGCCATATGGTCAGGTGATATGGAAGTTGAGAATACAGGGTCATATATGTTGAAGTTCTCCTATCAAGGGCTCTTTAGACTCTACATCAATGATGCAATCATAGCCTCTGATATGGATTGGCATGACCAAGCCCCTTACGCATTCTACACAATCATCAAAGAAGAAGTTCACTTAAAGGCAGGTCATAAATATGCCATAAGACTTGAGTTAATTAATACACCTGAGAATGAGCGAAATGCAATGATTATGAAGGCGCTTTATATGAAGACTGAAACAGAGATAGCGGCTGAAATTAAAGAAGCTTTAGAACTAGTAGAAAGTGCAGACCAAACGATTATCTTTGCTGGTCATGCCCCTGGATTTGAACAGGAAGGTGTAGACCGAGATTGTATGACACTACCTGGTCACCAGAACCGTTTGATTGAAGCGGTCTGCAACATGGACTCTAAGGCAGTTGTTGTTTTAACAACTGGTGCACCTATAGAGATGCCATGGAGTGAAAAGGCTGGTGCCATCTTACAGACCCATTTCTACGGTCAAGAAGGTGGTAATGCCATTGGTGCAGTCCTTTGTGGTGAGGTGAACCCGTCTGGTCGATTAAGTACAACTTATCCTCTTGTATATGAAGACAATCCAAGCTTTAAGTATTATCCAGGTGGGCGTGAATGTGTCTACGGTGAAGGCATCTATGTTGGCTATCGCTATTATGACACAAGATCGGTTCCAGTTAGATTTCCATTTGGCCATGGTTTATCTTATACAGACTTTAAATACAGTAATATGAAATGTCGTGGTTCACTAGGACGAGATAAGCTTACAGTAGAAGTAGATGTGACCAACGTTGGTCAAGTCTATGGTCAGGAAGTGGTCCAGCTCTATATTTCAGCGACAAATTCAACAGTAGCCAGACCAATCAGAGAGCTAAAAGGCTTTGATAAGGTGGAACTGGAGCCAGAAGAAAGTAAGCGGGTATCCTTTGAACTGGATAAGAGAGCCTTTTCTTATTACGATGATGTGAAAGGGCAGTTCACCATGGAGAAAGGCTTGTACAAGTTGCAAATAGGGAAGAATTCCAGAGATATCATAGTGGAACTTGAATTTTTATGTGAATTCCTCTAGTTTTTATATGGTTTTTATGAAAGCGCGTTCACTTTATAATGATAAACATCAAATGAAACGCAGTCATTGATGAAATCTAAGGAGGATAAGTATTATGAAATTCAACAAAGCAATTGCACTACTTATAGCATCAATAATGATGTTATCACTGGTAACAGCTTGTGCCAAGAAGGACGAGGCAACAACAGACACTGGAGCAACAGGCAATACAGAGTCTACATCCGATGCAACATCTGATGCTAGTTCAGACGCTGGTGAAACACTTGAGCCAATTACTTACACAATGTTTATTGGATCACCTGGTGAAGGTGCCTTAACACCAGACAACAAAATCATGAAGAAGATTGAAGAAGAATTTGGCATCACTTTTGAGATTGAGTACTTAGTTGGGGATCTTGATCAAAAGACAGGTGTTATGATTGCTTCTGGTGACTATCCAGACATTATCGTATCTAATAACACAGACCAATTTATTGATGCTGGTGCTTATACAGACCTCAAACCATTTATTAGCGAAGAAAAGACACCTAACATCGCAAGTCACTACGATGGTTTTGGCCAAAAATTGAAGAACCAACAGGGGAAGCTTATGTACTTCCAAACTATGGTCGTATCTATAACGAACTTGTGCAAACCAATTATGGTGGGCCTGCATTCTGGATACAAAAGGCAGTACTTAAGGAATTTGACTATCCAGAGATTAAGACCCTTGATGAATATTTTGACATTATCGACCAATACAAGGCAATGTATCCTGAGATTGATGGTGCACCAACAGTTGGATTTGAAGTTTTATCCTTTGACTGGCGTTCATTCTGTCTTAAGAATCCACCAGCACAACTTGCAGGATATCCTAATGATGGTGGTGTGACAGTTGACCCTGTAACACACGAAGCAACATTCTATGCAAACTCTGATGTAGCTTATAAGTACTATTCTAAGCTTAATGAAGCTTACAACAATGACCTAATTGAAGCTGACACATTTATCCTTAACTACGACGAATACCTTGCACGTCTATCAACTGGTGCAGTACTTGGTATGAGTGATCAAGGTTGGCAATTTGAGCAAGCCAAAAAAGCTTTGGTTCAAGCCGGAAAAGATGAAAGAACATGGGTGCCTCTAGCTTTAACTTATGAAGGTGTTACACCATACTACAGAGACCAACCTTCTATTAATGTTGACCGTGGATTTGGTATTTCAACAAGTTGTGAGAACCCAGAGCGTTTTGTTCAACTAATGGATGCACTGATTACAGAAGAATGGCAAAAAATATTCACTTGGGGCTTTGAAGGTGAAGATTACCTAGTGGATGAAGATGGTCTATTCTACAGAACACAAGAGATGAGAGATAACAATGACAGACTTGAGTGGCGTCTAGCTAACAAAGGTGGAGAGTTCTTTGAGCAAATGCCTAAGATGGAAGGTACTTTCAGCGATGGTAATACATACCAACCAGCTGATCAACCATCAGAGTACAGATTAACACTTAAAGACATCGACATCGAAGTCCTTGATGCATACGGGGTAGACACTTACGCAGCAATGCTTGGTGATGCACCAGTTAACCGTCCTGATTATCCAGCATGGCAAGCAACACTTGGAGACAATACAGATGCTTCAATCGCTAACCAAGAGGCAGATGAGATTCAAGTAAAATACTTACCACAAATGATTATCCTCCCAGAAGACGAGTTTGACGCAGCGTGGGCTGAGTACTTAGCTAAATTTGACAAAGTCAACATTGATGCTTATGAAGCTAAAGTAACAAATTATATGGCAGATATTATGGCTGCATACAAGTAAGACTCATAAATCAATCTGAGCAGCGAGAGATAGAGATTTCTCTCGCTGTTATAAAGATTGGATGTTACTTTTGATAGAAGGAATAGGAGATTGCTATGAAGACGAACACGGCACTTAAGGATAAAAAAATTACATGGAAACGTATGGTCAAGCAAAAGGAATTTATTTTTATTTCAATTCCATTTGTCTTATATATGGCAACGTTTTATTATATCCCAATATGGGGCTGGTCCATGGCATTTCAAAATTACAAGCCGGGAAAAGATATACAGCAATGGGTAGGTTTTGAGCAGTTTGAGCGTCTATTCACAAATGAAAGGTTCTTTAGAGTGCTTAGAAATACCCTGGCGATGAGTTCCATTAACCTGATACTTGGATTTTCAACAGCCATTATATTGGCCTTGCTCCTCAATGAAGTTAAGAAACAATGGTTTAAGAGAAGTGTACAAACCATCTCTTACTTGCCTCACTTCCTGTCATGGGTTATAGCAGCTGGTATCGTGTCAATGGTCTTGTCTTCCAATGGTATTGTTAATACCTTGTTAGTGAATTCAGGTATTGTTGACGAGCCAATACTTTGGTTGAGCAAAGGAAAATATTTCTGGGGCATCGTTGGGGTGTCCACTGTATGGAAAGAGGTAGGCTGGAATACGATTATTTACCTTGCAGCTATGTCAGCAATCAATCCTGCTCTATATGAAGCTGCTAATGTAGACGGGGCAGGCCGCTTTAGAAAAATGTGGCATATTACCTTGCCAGGCATTAGACCAACCATTATTATATTGCTTATTTTGAGTATTGGTAGAATTCTTGAGACTGGCTTTGAAGTACAATACCTTCTTGGACGTGGAATGACCATGGACTGGGCAGAAACCATTGACTTATTTGCCATTAATTATGGTATATCCATTGGGAATTATTCTTTTGCAACAGCAGCAGGAATCTTCAAAAGTGTCATCAGTGTGATGCTAATTATTACAGCCAATGGTATATCCAAACGTTTTGGTCAAGAAAGGTTAGTGTAGGTGACGATATGCAAATAACAATTCGCAACAAAAAATATAAGATGAGTGATGTGGTTTTTAATATATTCAATTACTCATTCCTGGTACTGCTATGTATTGTAACCATATACCCTTTTATTAACACCATTGCCATTTCATTTAACTCAGGACTTGACTCCATACGTGGCGGCATATACTTATTACCAAGAATGTACACACTTGAAAATTACAGGGCTGTCTTCTCAACGGGTACAATCTTTAGAGCTTTTGGAGTATCTGTGGCTAGAACAACAATCTCTGTAACCTTTGGGGTATTCTTCACCACACTGATTGCATATGTACTGAGCCGTAAGGAGTTTATGTTCAGAAAGCAAATTACCATGTTCTTCGTCTTTACAATGTACTTCAATGCAGGTTTGATTCCAGTCTTCTTCCTTATTAGAGGTCTTGGGCTGATGAACAACTTCTTAGTCTATATTTTACCTGGACTTGTAAATGCCTTTAACATGATTGTTATTCGTACTTATATACTTGGTCTACCTGATTCTCTTGTAGAGAGTGCCAGAATCGATGGTGCATCTGAGCTGAAAATATTCAGAGCCATTATTATTCCCCTATGTAAACCTGTACTGGCAACCATTGCACTCTTCATAGCGGTTGGTGCGTGGAATCAGTGGTTTGATACTTTCTTATACGCATCTTCCAAACAAGAATTATCAACCCTACAATATGAACTAATGAAACTATTGTCATCATCACTTAAGCAAAGCTCCACTGCAGCAGCGGCATCGGGTGGCGTGAACGTCAGCGAAGCGGCATCCCAGAATATGGTAACACCGGTCTCCATTCGAGCAGCAATAACAATTGTGGCCGCTATCCCAATCTTGGTAGTTTACCCATTCCTTCAGAAACATTTTGTTCAAGGACTTGTTATTGGTTCAGTTAAAGAATAAAAGCCTATAATTTTCTAGGTGATTTCATGTAAAACTCTAGGTTAACCTAGAGTTTTTATGAGTTTTACTGTGTTTTTTCTAGATTGGGGAACATGAAAAGTACAAATGGATATGGTAAGATTGGACTAGATTGCAAGATACCTATGAGGAGTGAGGTCTGTAAATGGCAACTTGGCTAAGAAAAAATCATTACCCCATTTGAGCATTTGAAAATCCTAAATAAGCTGATGTTCATCTATATACTTGGTGGACTGATTCCATTATTATTTGTAAGTATCTATTTTTCTTCTAATACAAGGTCGATTCTTATTGATAGAGCTGTGTCAGAAGTTAATGTGAATGCTGAAAGAATAGAGGAGCGCCTAAGAGAGGTATTTGATATTGCGACGGATGTATCAGATAGCCTCTATTATGATGAACAACTAACTGGGATTATTAACACCAATTACACGGATGCCATGACACGGATTCGTGATTTTAACGCCTATACACGAATGGACGACTTCCTAAGACTCTACTCAGAGATTGATTCTATTAGAATCTTCGTTGACAACGATACCCTTCTTGATGACTCCCAGATTATCAAAGCAACAGACAAGGACAAGAAAACAGACTGGTATCAGCTGGCCACCAAGAACGATGGACGGATGGCACTGATCTACAAATACGATGATTATACAAGAAAAGAACACCTGGCCGTGGTAAGGCTTGTGACAGATTATAATGGCAATGACCTTGGTATATTGGTGGTGAACATCAGTGAAGCTTACTTAGAAAGCATCATTCATTCAGAACCTTATGACGTCCACCTTATTCTTGATGGGCGCTGGGTGATTTTGTCCTCTAACCAAGAGGAACAACGCCAAGAAGTTGCCTCAACAAGCAAAGTCAAATTGTTCTATGATGAAGGTCCGGGCCTTCATGACATTAATTATAATCAGACTCTATATAAAGTCATATCAAAAGAATTCTATTCTGCTTCTCTGCCTAATATGTTTGGCTTACTAACAACTTTTCCAGTTGACCAGTTAACAGATGTAGCCAATAGTTCTGTTGTGACCAGTATTATTCTCATTGTCTTTAGCGTGGTTGTGTCTTTGACCATGGTTTATTTCTTATCCCGTGCTTTTAGCAAGCGTATCAAGACATTCAGAAATGAAATGCACAGTGTAGCACAAGGGGACTTTACCATACAATCCCAAGTTAAGGGCAATGATGAACTAGGTGAATTATCTAGTGACCTGAATGTGATGGTTGCCAGTATTCAGAACCTAATCCATGAAGTCTATGAAAGCAAAATCCAAAAAGAACAGCTTGCAAGTAAGCAAAAAGAAGCTCAGTTTAAGATGCTGGCAAGCCAGATTAACCCTCATTTCTTGTACAATGCTCTTGAGACAATACGAATGAAAGCCCATATCAGTGGTCAACAAGAGATTGCAACAGTGGTCAAAAAACTTGCCAAGATTATGAGACGAAATCTCTCCATATCCAATGATGAGATTGCCCTTCAGGCAGAGCTTGATTTGATTAGACATTACCTTGAGATACAGCAGTTCAGATTTGGTGACAAAGTCAGCTTCAATTTTGATATACAGTGTGATATTTCCCAGTATATGATACTACCACTTTTATTACAGCCACTGGTTGAGAATGCTTTTGTCCATGGACTTGAAGGTAAGATAGGACAGGGTCATATTGAGATTACTGTGATAAAGGAAGCAATGGGATTATTTATAAGTGTCAAAGACAATGGTCTTGGGATTTTGCCAGAAAAGCTTGTAGATATGCGTGAGAAGTTAGCCAGTGATAGTCAATCCATGGATGGTAGCATTGGCCTTACCAATGTGAATCAAAGACTGAAAATCTACTATGGCAATGAAAGTAGGTTCGACATTGTTAGTGAAGAAAATATCGGGACAGAAGTTCACTTGTTAATACCTTTTTTAGAAGGAGGTAGGGCGGATGTATAAAGTCTTAATTGTTGATGATGAAGGTATGATTCGTGAAGGGATTAAGAGCATTGTAGATTGGCATTACTATGGTTTTGAAATCGTAGATGAATGTGAAGATGGTCTGAGTGGTCAGGCTGTTTTACTAGATAAGTCACCTGATTTGGTTCTAGCAGATATTCGCATGCCAGGTCAGAGCGGGATAGAGATGTTAACTGGTGCAAGATCCAAAGGTTATAAAGGCAAAGCATTATACTGACTGGCTATGCTGAGTTTGAATATGCCAAAAGCGCTATAAGTTTGGGCGTGGATGCATATTTGCTCAAACCAATTGAAGAAGATGAACTATGTACTTTGCTTGAGAAAATCAAAACAGAACTGGACGCTGAAGCCGAAAAAGGCAAACATGAGGCTGAACACTTAGTTATACAAAGGCATAATTTGTGCCGTAAACTAATCTTTGAATGTTGTAGTGAAGACCAATTAAAAGACAATATGCTTCACGATGATTATTTCAATGAGTCCAACCATTATCATGTTGTTCTTGTTGAGAAAGATGAAGCACTCTATGACGCTGTGAACCCAATTTTGGTAGAGTTTACAACCCTCAAATCACCAATGGTCTATATGCCACTTGAGAATTCTTATTTACTTGTCTTTCGTAACAAAACCTTTAGGCAACTTGAAGTCATTCTTCATGACTTAACAGACCGTTATCAAAGATTAACGGATCTACCTTGTTTTATTACAGTAGGTAGCCTAGTGAATGCTCATATGAAGCTTAAGAAAAGTTTTGAAGATGCCAAAAGTTTATATGAACGACGCTTCTTATTCAGAAATCAGTGGACAGTCTTCTTTGATGCTTATTTCAAAGAGGATAATGAGGACAGAACGCATATTATGGACACAGAATATCTCTACGGATTAATTGAGATAGGCAATCACAAGGCTATGGACGTCTATTTTACCCGGTTGGAGAAGGGGTTTGTTGCCTCGTCCTTAAGTGTTGATAAGATTAAGGGTATATGTGTCAATGGTTTCATAGGTGTGAAAGAGAAATTAATCCTCAACTACAAAGAGAGCTCAGATTATATTCAAAGCAACCGTGCTATTATTGATCAGATTTATGAGTATAAACATCTAGGCGATATCATCTCTTATATGAGTAGGTCATTTGTGAAAGTCTCTGATAATATTTGCAGTAGTTCTAATGAAAACACTATGAAGCGATTGCTTAACTATATACATAACAACTATGATAAGAATCTGAGATTAGAAGGCTTGGCAAGGTTATTTAACTACAACAGCTCTTATCTTGGCAAGATATTCAAGGAAAAAGTAGGACTAAGTTTCAACAAATACCTGGACAAGATTCGTATTGAACATGCTAAGGAATTACTTGAATCAGGTGAGTTGAAAATCTATGAAGTGGCAGAGAAAGTTGGCTACAAAAGCGTTGACTATTTCTTTGGAAAATTTAAGAAACAAGTGGAAATGAGTCCCAAAGCCTATAGAAATCTTAATCATAGGTCGGAAAGTGAAGGCGAAGAACAATGAAGTCAGAAACTAAAAGCATGAAAGGTGTTCATGGTTTATCAATGATAGCGACCATAGTATTGTCTATGGTGTTAATGGTGATATTCTTAAGTGGTTGTGGCAAAGAAAAGGATAGAGAAACAGACAGTGGTGATAGGGTTGAGACTACGAATGATGGATTAAGCGGTGAAGTGGTCACACTGACCATGTTCTCAGAAGATGTTATCGCTCATGATTTCTCTAACCCTGTTGCAGATATGATTACACAAAAAACTGGTGTGAAGGTCCTTATTGATCTTCCAGTAGGCAGCGTAGATGAAAAAATTGGTGTTATGATGGCTTCTGGTGACTACAGTGATCTATTGCTTGTAAAAGATACAGCAAGATTGGCTGAAAATGGTGCTTATGTTGACTTAGAGCCTTTGATTGAAGCTTATGGACCCAACATCAAAGACTTATATGGTGATTATATGAATAGGCTTAGATATAGTGAGGACAATCCGGCAATCTATGTACTACCATCAACTCCAGTAGACAATGTGAATTGGTATCCAAATGCAGGCTTTGAACTTCAACATGCGGTGGTCAAGGAACTTGGCTATCCAAAGATGGAAACCATTTATGATTATGAGGCAGCCATTAAGGCCTATATAGAGAAATACCCTGAGATTAATGGATTACCGACTATTGGGATTACGCTACTTGCAGATGACTGGCGATGGGTAGTCACGATTGGCAATGGTGGCGCTTTTGCAACAGGTAAACCAGATGATGGTCAGTGGTATATTGATCCAGAGACTTATCAAGCTACCTATAGATTTTTACTCGATGATGAGAAGGAATATTTCAGATGGCTAAACCATATGTATGACATAGGGCTTATTGATCCAGATAGCTTTGTCCAAAAGATTGATGCCTATAAGACAAAGATTGCCTCTGGACGAGTTCTTGGATTGATTGACGCCAAATGGCAATACGACAGTGCACAGTTGATTCTTAGGGCAAGTGATATGTATGAAAGAACATATGGCCTGTACCCAGTTCAGTTAGATGGTTCAACCAAGGCAGCAGACTACAGAAATACAGGTTATCTTGGAGGTTATGGCATTGGCATATCGGTCAATTGTGAGGACCCTGTCAAAGCCATAAAGTTTCTTGATTACATGGCCAGTGAAGAAGGACAGGTCCTGCGTAGCTGGGGGATTGAAGGTCTTAATTACGAAGTTCTTGAGGATGGTACCCGCTACATACCAGAAGAGGAGCTGTCTCTAAGAAGAAGTGATATCGATTATGGTGACCGCACTGGTGTAGGTAATTATATGTACCCCTTCCCAAGATGGGGTGCCAGGGTCGTTGATAGCACAGGCAATTATATATCCACTGAAACCAATAAACTATTGTTCGAAGGACTGAGTGATATTGAAAAAGAAGTTCTTGAAGGTTATGGTGTTCAGACTTGGTCAGAGTTATACCCATCAGCCGATGAGTTGGAAGATTCTGACTGGGGTGTTGCATGGAATATCCCAATGCCAGAAGAAAGTGGCATAGCCACAACATTGACTGAGTGTGACAAAATCGTCAAAGACTATCTTATTATGGCCATTGTTTCAAAGCCAGAAGAATTTGATACGCACTGGGCGAAGATGCAAGAGGAATTAGTGGAAGCAGGTGCTGAGTCCATGGGTGTAAACTTCAGTGAATTGGTTAAGGCTAGGGTCAAAGCTTGGGCAAAATAGTTAGGATGAATCCGTTTTTTTATTTGCACCTCAAGTTCTAGAGGCGTATAATATAAGTAAGCGAATATCGTATATAGACAACGAAGGTAGGCAGAATATGTCTACCTTTTTGCATTCTTGCAGTTACAATTGCAAGCATGTGAGGCGTAGCTTTTTCAATATGTAGAAAGGAGAGAATAATTATGATTATGAACCATCTTGAACCTACCCAAGTATGGCATGCATTTGAAGAAATATCGAGAATACCGAGAGGTGATGATAACCTGAAGAAGGTTGCAGAATATATTTATATAGAGGCAAAGTCACATGGAATGGCGTGTCATATTGATAGTCATCATAATGTATTGATATGGTTACCAGCATCTCCTGGACGTGAAAAAGATATGCCTGTGACAGTTCAAGCGCATATGTATATGTTAGGCGTCAAAACAGATGAGTCTGACAATGAGTTTGAAGAGGATGGCATTGAACTGATGGTTGATGGTGATGAACTGTGGGCAAATGGTACAACACTTGGCGCTGACGATGGCATAGGTGTAGCTATGATGATGGCCCTCTTTAGGGATAATGAGCTAAGTCATCCTGAGCTAGAGTTATGTTTTAGCGCGGTCGAAGGCAAGAGCTTTGATAAGAATCAAGGATTTGAAAAAGGTCATATGAAACACAGGCGTCACATTAAGCTTGACTACGATGAAGATGGTATCAAGCTTAGCGGTAATGCTGGTATCATGGTAAGTCATGTAAGGTTGCCTATAGAAAAAGACCTTGTCATTCAAGGTGAATCTCTCCATGTCAAAGTTGACAATGTTACAGGGTGTAATGCCATTAAGATTCTAGGAAGACTTCTAACAGAAGTTAAAGATGAGTCGGTCTTGGTTGATCTTCGGTCGGACCAACATTTTAATCTTATACCAACTTCTGCTGAAGCAGTCATTGTCTCATCAACACCAGAACTAACTATGTCAAAACTAATGGATATGTTTGGTAGTATTAAGTGTGAAGAATGCAACTTGGACACAGCCACCATGGATATCGAACAAGGTATCATTGATGAACGATGTTTTGGCAGTGAGGATTATGACAAAATCATGGCCCTTATAGCCTTGACGCCAATAGTGTCTAATACACTCTATAGTCTAGTTACAGAAGATAATAGAGTTACGGCGGGTAATATGACGAGATATAGTCATCAGTCTCTTGGCAAGAATTATTGTGATAGATTGTACTATCTTGGTGAGTTACTTGGCGGTGAAGTGATTGTTGAACATAACATGCTGTATGGCAGCCTGCTTCAGAATCCAAGTTTGTTGAAGTGACCACTGAAGCTTATAATATGCAGTCGGATTTGAACCGTTATGTGACATTCAGACATGGTGTGACAGAGACTGCTGTACTAACAAGTACTATGAGTATGGGCAATGCCATTACAATCAGCCCAGATATACACAGCGCTCACACAATCAATGAATCTGTATCCATATCATCCGTTCAGAGGACTTATAACATATTGGAGTCCATGTTGACAGATGTACATATTCATCACTAGGAGTGACCAAGTACTAGATTGGTTATTCCTGTTTATCGGATAAAGTCACTTGATTATCTTAGGATATCAAGTGACTTTTTTTGTTTTCAAGCAAAGCCTCTCTTCTTGTGCATATTATCTTGCCTTTTTGTGACCTTTCGCATAAGATTGGGATAGGTAAAATTATGATTGGTTATTAAAGTAAAATGCGCCGATTTTTATATGTTTTAAGAATTGTAAGTGAGAGAATGGAGAATAGCGATGGATAGCATAACCAAAGCGCAGATTAGTGAAGAACAGGTTTTTCTAATGACTCAGAGAGCCTTTGGAAAAAAAATCATCCTAACCAAGGTAGAAGAGTTAACAGATGGTTACTTCAATACGGGCTATCTTGTAGAGTTAATAGATGGACGTAAGGGTGTTATCAAAGTAGCACCAGGTAAAGATGTCAAAGTAATGAGGTATGAGAAGAACCTTATGGCGGCAGAAGTGGCAGTCCTGAGGAAAATTAAAGCACTTGGCACCGTACCAGTACCTGAGGTTATACATTATGATACATCAGATGAAGTTATAGAGAACGAGTATTTTGTTATGGAATTTCTTGAGGGTGAGCCACTGAACAAGGTTAAGGACCATCTAAGTGATGAACAATTAATTGCTATATCAGACACACTGGGCAACTATGTTAAATCAACTAATGACATAAGAGCTCAATACTTTGGTAATGTCATAGAGCAAGATAGTGGCTACTTGACTTGGTCCGAGTGTTTTGAAAGTATGGTTTGGGAACTACTCGAAGATGCAAACGATGCAGGTGTTAAGTTGCCATTGACACCTGAGACATTTGTGGAAATGGTTTCAAAGAACAAGGAATTACTAGATGAAGTGAATGAGCCTTCACTCGTCCACAAAGACCTGTGGGAAGGTAATGTGTTTGTAGATTATGATGTGGATAAAGGTACTGCAATGATTACTGGTATTATCGATTTTGAAAGAGCCATATATGGTGATCCACTTATGGAGATTGTTTGTGGCTTGTTAGAAGAGAATGGGACTTTTATTAAGTCTTTTCTTGGTAAAGACTTAATAAATGAGCCAGAAATGAAACGATGTAGCTTGTACAGAGTTTACCTGTATCTACTCATTGTAGTTGAATGCCCTTACAGACAATACCAAGACCCAGGTGTTGAAAAGTGGGCAAGAGGTCAACTGGATGGAGCCATTAAGTCCTATAAGAACTTGATGGAATAATACAATAGGAACTATCAATTAAGGAATATGAATAATAACAATTAACAGCATGAGAAAACGGAATAAACGGAGGCAAGTTATGAGTAAAGGGATACTATTTGACATGGATGGTGTATTAGTGGATTCAGAGCCAGTAATTGAAGCGGCAGCCATCAAAGGACTATCAGAATATGGTGTTAATGCCAAACCAGAGGATTTCATTCCTTTTGTCGGCGCAGGTGAAGACAACTACATTGGTGGCGTTGCAAAGAAATATGGTGTTGAGTATAAACTTGAGATGAAAGACCGTGTTTATGAAATATACACAGAGATTGTGGATGACAATCTAAAACTCTATGAGGGTGTCAAAGACGTCCTTGAAAGTTTAAGAGATAGAGGTTATAAGCTAGCACTTGCAAGCAGTGCTGACCACATCAAGATTGAGTCCAATCTTAGAGTGGCAGGGATACCTAGAACGTATTTTGAAACAATCCTGGGTGGCGAAGATGTTGTTAACAAGAAACCAGCACCAGACATTTATTTGCTGGCAGCTAAGAGATTAGGCATAGATAACAAAGATTGTATTGTTGTGGAAGACGCCCTTAATGGCATACAAGCTGCTACTGCTGCAGGCTCAAAAAGCATAGGCATTAGCACAAGCTTCACTAAAGCGCAGCTATCAGAAGTAGGGGCTGACTATGTATGTGAGAATATTGGTGAGATAATCTCCATCTTGAAATAACATATAACTTAGCGTAGAATAGTATATAGTGTGGGGACACTATATACTATAACAATAAGATTATATGGAGGAGAGTATGACACAATTAGAAGTTGTACAGTTTTTAAGAGGAAGAGCATTAAGGTTTAAGTGGGTTTCAATTATTTTGTTTCTGATTATCTATTTACCAATAGCCATTTATATCAATAAGACTTATGGCGTTCCAAGTCGAGTAATGCGTTATTTGTCGTTACCCATTGTATTGTTTTTGTATACAGCATATAAAAACAGGAAAGGCAATTATATTCTTGGCTATAACAGGTACATCACCAACGAAATAGTCAATACAATTCGACCAAGTTGGTCTTATCAACCAGAGGATGGAATAGATACAGATATTATTCTAGACACGTATCTCATTGACCGAAAAAGTTTTATGAATACGAGTAACTTGATGAGTGGAAGAGTTGATGATGTTAGCTTCAGATTTTGTCATGTTGAAACGACAAAAAACAATAATATGGCTGCAAGACTCCCAAAAACAATTTTTAAAGGATATTTCTTCGAGTTTGATTACCCTAAATATACATCTACAGATATTCATGTGCATCCACCCTTGACAAAAGACTTTGGTGATGTTCTTAAGGTACCCAAAAAGATTGAAACAGACGCTAAGGAGTTTGATAAAGCTTATAGAAGTTATTGTGATGATCCGGTTGAGGCAAGGTATATCTTAACATTAAATTTGATGGCAAGAATGATAGATGTTCAAGAAGCGTTACCAGGTAAAGTGGCCTTTTTATTTAAAGAAGGTAAGGTGTTCATTGCTATTAGCGTTAAAGGTTCCACCATTGAACCTAAGGTATCAAAAAAAATAGATATGAATGAAGTGAGCGATATACACCGAAATACATTTGACTTAGTGGAGCAATTTATTGAGGAGTTAAATTTACAATCTAATCTATGGAATAGGGAGGAACTTGACGCATGATATTTTTTATTTTATTGTTCATTGGAAGCTATTTGTTTTATTATTTCACAGGTAATATAACTCTGATGTTGGGAATCTTTCTTGTTGGCTTAATCCTAATTCTATGGGGAAGTGAGTTGATGTTAACATCCGCATACCATGAAGTAGAAAGGGCGAAAGGAAATATTGAAGACGGTTTTCAAAAAAGACATGATGTGTTGGTGAAGTTAATAGATACGATTCGAAGTGATATTGATAAAAGAGATACATCCGATAAGAGGTTGATTGAATTCGCAGAAGAGAAAACCGTAACAAAAAATGGGCTATTTGGTCAATCAAAAGCACAGAGTGATTATGAACGTTGGTATCAAGAGACCAGACAGTCAGTGATTGAGCATATTTCAAATAGCAATGACCTGAATCACAAGGGCCATATGATGTTAAGTCAAAGCATTAATGATGTAGAAGAAAATCTGTCTGCTGCAAGGCGTTTTTATAATAATGCTGTAAAAGGATTTAATTCTCAGCGTTCAAGTTTTCCAGGTAATATCATTGCAAAGAGTAAGAAGTACGAGGAGCAAATTTATTATGTCGTTGAAAATGAAGCAATAAAAAAAGACATAAAAATTGAGGTATAGTATGAGTATAAGATTTCATCTGTTTAGTATGACAGGTTATACACACATGGAAACATATTATGAATCAATGGCAAGACAAGGCTTGATTCTCAAAAAAACAGGTGGCATATTTTCAATTTTTTGAAAAGAGTGAGCCTCAGGATCTAGAGTATTATGTTGCTGTCTATCAACCAACATCACTTTGGGAATCACCTAACCTGAGAATTGAAGAAGCATTTGTACAATCAGCAGAGGACAAAGGATGGTCAATGATTCAACGTCAACGCTCATTGTTTTATTTCTCTAAACCTAAAGGTAAAGTAGTTGACCCAGTATTTGATAGTGAAAAAAGAACGCTACGAAGCGACACTGCATGTTCTAAAAAAAAGTCTTCTTTGCATTGTTGTTCAGTGCAATTATTTATACCACTTTGGCGCTATTTGACCTATCAATGATTAGCGTTAGTGATTATATGAGAAATACAAGATTATTATCAAAATCAATATTTCTTATCGTCGCCACTTATTTTATATTTAGCTTAAGCCCAGATATCATTTGGTATTTAAAGAACAAAAATACTATAAAAGAAGGCAAACTTCTTCAGTCAACGCCAAATGGCTATATGAAATTTTGGCGATGGATTTCGATAATTCTCATTGGTCTATTACTAATCAGCAGTTACATGATGATTGTGGAGATGTCGCTATCAAGAGATACATTTGTCATTCCAATTATTATAGGCATATCTGTATTTCCGGCACTGACCATTACACTTAGTGTGTGTATTACATACATCTATGGAATCAAAGAACCTTTTGTTTCAATTGCTTATACATTAATGATTTTTGCAGCAACAATGTTATTTTCGATTGGTGTTAATATGTCTGCTTATGGAATTGGAGGGATAATTGCCCCAAGTCATATTGAAAGTGATATTGGAGCGTATAATCTTTTGCCACAGGCCAATCACATCCATTACGATGATGAGATGATGGTGATTAGGAGACAAGAACGGAGTATTCTTGTTCCAGTTAGTTTTGAATTCTATGACGATTCTCCAGAGTTGTTTGATGAAAATAAGGCTACATCGATTCATTACATGGAAGTAATTAATGAAGGTGTAGCAAAGTTCATATTTGAAGAAATGCTGAAAGAAGAAAAAGAAAAAATATCTTATCGATTTGCAGCATTTGAACATATAACGGAATATGATTACATAGAGAAAGCATATGAGTTGGAGGGTATATTTGATGATGCGTATTATGTATTTCCCAATCAAGAAGCCTTACTCATAAGGCAAGAAGATAAAATATACTGGGTTTTATACAGAGGCGAAGTTGAAAAAATGGTCAAAGGTTATCTGATTAAGGACTCATAATAGACATAAATATGTCAAGATCGATGGGAATCGGTCTTTTTTTCTTACCATTGTACCCAGTGAGGGCGTGACTAAATACCTAACTAATAGTATTTCTATAGTACACGATTAAATGATAAAATGAATATAACACTTTAATAGGATGAAGTGAATCGTACTATAATCTATAGGAGGGTAATTATGTATTCAAGAACGAATGATGTGTTGGGAACTGTCAATCGAGGTGAAGCATGTGAATCAGGACTATGTACGCTATGTAGAGCGGACTGTGCTGGAAGATGTGAAACTTTCAAGTCAAGTTTAGTTGGTAGAAAATTATTGTATCCAAGAGACTTTGGTGTTGTTACTGCGGGTAGTGCTAATGTAAACCACGTTGGCGCGTGTTATAACAACTTAAGAATTCAAGGCTATCATTATGGTGCTGGTGGGCTGGCTCCTGGATTGTCTAATTCTGCTGATGATTGTATTTTTCCAAATGTTTCACTAGAAACTGAGTTTGGTAATGAAATCAAAACAAAATCAAGGATTCCGCTGATGACAGGTGCCCTTGGTTCTACATTCATTGCAGCAAAATACTGGGATTCATTTGCAGTAGGTGCAGCACTTGTTGGATTCCCTATTGTAGTTGGTGAGAATGTGGTAGGTGTTGACAAAGAGGCAGTTCTTGAGAACGGCAAAGTTGTTAAAGCGCCAGAGCTAGACCGACGAATCGAAACATTCCTAAGATACTACGATGGCTACGGCGCTATCATTGTACAGATGAATGTTGAAGATACAAGAAATGGTGTAGCAGAGTATGTTATAAACAAATACGGCGACAAAGTAATTATGGAACTTAAATGGGGACAAGGCGCCAAAGATATCGGTGGCGAGATACAAGTAACATCTCTTGAGTATGCTCAATTCCTAAAAGACAGAGGTTATGTTGTTGACCCTAACCCTTATGCAGCAGAAGTTATTGAAGGTTATAACAATGGATCTATTAAGTCATTTGCAAGACATAGTCGTCTTGGTTATACTGACCTTAATAATTTTGATGAGATTCAAGAGAATTTCAAACAAGCAGTTGAAGGCTTAAGAAGCTTAGGTTATAAACGTATCACGTTGAAGACAGGGTCTTATGGTATGGAAGGTTTGGCTTCTGCTATGAAGCTTGCTACTGAGACCAACTTAGACCTACTGACCATTGATGGTTCAGGTGGTGGTACAGGTATGAGTCCTTGGAATATGATGGAAAGTTGGGGAGTCCCTTCCTTACATCTACATGCTAAGGCTTATGAGTATGCTACGGTTCTTAAAGAAAAATATGGTAAGTGTGTTGAATTGTCATTTGCTGGTGGTCTTGCAAGAGAAGATCATATCTTCAAAGCTTTAGCCCTTGGTGGTTCATTTACCAAATTAGTTTGTATGGGTAGAGCAACAATGATACCAGCTTATGTTGGTGCCAATATTGAAGGAGTATTACATCCAGAACGCAAAGCTGGTGTTAATGGTAATTGGGATAAGTTACCAGCATGGATGGAAAAACAGATTGGATCAAGTGTTGAGTCTCTATTTGCCAGCTACTATGATGTTCAGAAAAAGGTTGGTAAAGAGGAAATGAAGAACATTCCATATGGTGCTATTGGTATATGGACATTAGCAGACAAGTTATCAGCTGGTCTTCAGCAACTACTTGCTGGTGCAAGAAGATTTGATGTGAATGATATCTCAAGAGATGATTTGTTCGCGGCTAATGAAGAAACAGCATCTATTACCAAGATTCCTTATATGATTGATGTTGGCAATGACAAGGCAATGCAAATACTTAAGTCTTAAGTTGTTTTAGAATTAAGAGTGAATTGAATTATTACTAGATAAAAAATAAAGTGGAAAACATTGTGAGTTCATCACAATTGTTTTCCACTTTTTGCATGTAGAGAATCTGAATTATAAAGATGTTCTATTCAACAACAACCATTTGATGACAAGTAAACTTATCTACAGTAAAGGTAATAATATCCTCTTCCTGTGTCCACTCAATCGTATCCATTTGTGGTGCTAAGTATACTTTATTGACTGGACCTTTAACTTTTAGTGAAACACTTGTTTCGTAAAGTGGTACTAAGTCTTCGATGACTTCAATAGGTTTCTTAGTCATCTTACTATTACCCCTTAGGACAGGTGAGCCATAAAGTAAATGCAGAACATGGCGGTTTTCACTTTCCTGCTTCATATAAGTGACAATACCCTGAGTTGGAATGTCTGTCTCTAGAGTTTTATCCTCAGCCAGTAATTTGTCGATGGCATCACTAACAATGTCTCGAAGATGAAGTGAAGCCACTTCAGCGTATTCGCTAAAAACGTTCCAAGGGATATAAACAGTCTTGTCTGTTGCCACCAATCCTGGGGCTATACCTTCTTCAGTGCTTGGTGCATGTTGATGTGAGCAGAAGGTGAATGTTTCTCTGTTAAAGTAAGAATTCTCCATCTGGCCAAGTTCAACACCATCTGTTAGCTCTGTGATGATGGATGGACTGTACATAACCATTGATGTAGATGATTCATGTCGGCTGCTATTATCTGTTTTTATATAGTTTGGCGTAATCTTATTTTGACTTACGTAGTTAACACCTAAATCTAAGACAAATTCATCAGAATCTTTGGCTAAACCGGATGCACCCGATGCAAGTACTTTACCGCCACTATTGATATAATTGTTAACCTTCTTAAGCAACTTCTCATCAAGTCTAATGCTATCAGCAAGGATGAGGACCTTATATTTAGTGAAATCCATTGTGTCATCTACAATGTCGTAGAGATGGTGGGTTTGGAGCAACATTCTGTTGGCACCAACGTCCATTCCATAATAAGATTCATGACCATCGTGGTTGTCAAGATCAATAGATTCTGCAGACAATATAGCGACATCTGCAATGTTCTCAACATCTGTACACCAAGCTTCTTTGGCCTCGACTTGACTGTAAGCCTTGCCAATCACTTCATATGTAACAGGGTCCATCTTACCAAGTGGGTGTAGTTGGTCACCTATAGAGCATTTAGCCCCCATTGCTATAGACATTGATGTTTCATAGATCAGGGCGTTTGGATGTTTGAAGCCACCGAATTCACCCCAAGTGGTGTGGAATTTACCTGTCATACCTAGGAAATCCATGCCATCATTAATAACATATTTGGCAGACATTGGGAAGTGGTCATAACCCCAACCGCCTGTAGGAAGTGATTCAAGTTCAAGGTGAGTGTTCATGTGTGCAAGGTCAGAACGTCCTTTGGCAATGTGTCCACCATTATGAAAAACAGGAAGTCCAGGCTTGTATTTATCAATGGATGCTCTCACTTTACTAGTATATGTTTCATAAAGCCTTTCGCCATATTCTTTGGCAGTGACTTCATCATAAGGGTCATTGCCTTCTGTAAGAATTGCCCTAACACAGTTTTGACAATAGCAAGCTTTTGGTCTGACGATATCAAGAAAAATACCATCTGCATCATAATTCTTTACTACTTCTTCAATCTGTTCTAACAATATGTCAAGGTATGGTGTGTTAAAACAAAAGAGGTGATAGTAGGGTTGGTTAAAGTCACTTGCCCAAGCAGTGGACTCATTTTTGTTACGGAATAACCATTCTGGGTGTAGTCGTGCGATTTTTTGGTCTAATCCTGCAGAGAGATAAACTGGTGTTCTGACACCAATCTCATGAGCCGCGTCTATCTGTGCCTTAAGTAAGTCGAATTCTAGCTCAGGGTGGATTTCATTGGCAGTTGAAGGGTGATAAGCCCATCCATGATGGCATTTGGAGAAGACGGTAATTGAATTAACATGTCCCAGTTTGAGCATATCTTGGAACTGAGTTTTATCGAAGTTGGTGCCGATATCGCCTATCTTCTCTGAAGTGTGAAAATCAAGGTGAATCTGTCTAAAAGCTAAGGGTTGCATAGGTGCTCCTTTCGTGATGCCAGTGTTTTTTATTGACCAAAATATTCTTTTACTCTGAATGTCATAATTAATATTTTAAGATTATCACGGTATGGTTTTACAACCAATGGAAAAATCTGATATAAATATGGAAAAAATTTCACCGTAGTGATAAAATTGAGAAGACAGATATAAGTATGTCTTTAGGAAAAAGGGAGTTGGAGAACTCATGAGTGTTAAGTACTTTGATGAATTTGGAAATTTTTGTCAATCACTGCGAATTAAATATGTTGAATTTGGTACACTTAAGGGGGATGAATGGCAATTCAAAAGTCTTAAGGCACCTTATAACCGTTTATACATAATCCTTGATGGAGAAGGGGTTATTAGCAATGACAAGGAAGAGATACATCTAAAGCCAGGTAATGCTTATTTCATTCCAGCGGGCTACGATTTTGATACGGCCAGTCCTATTTTTTTGGAGAAAATATTTATTCATTTTATGGTGGAGAGAGATTATTCAGAAGATATTTTTGGTCAAGTGGTGGATGTATTAGAGTGCCCAATACATGTTAAAGACTTTAGGAATTTTTCAGAGGGACTAGAGACTGAGTCAAAGAATCTCTATTACAAGATGAAACAAAAGTGTGATGGCTTGATATTTGATTTTATTGATATGGCTATCAATCAAAATGATTATGACATGAACATTAACCAAGAAAAGCTTATGACTCAGATAAGTGACTTAGTTAGACGTCATCTTAGCGCAGAGCTTAAAGTGTCTTGGATTGCCAAAAATCTTGGCATGACCAATGCAGCCTTATCTAGATACTACAGAAGTAAGGCAGGAACAACACTAAAAGAAGTCATACTTGATAAATTGATTCAAAAAGCCCAGGTAATGCTATTAACTGAAGACTTAACCATATCGGAAGTGGCAGAGCACTTAGGTTATGCGGATCATTTATATTTTTCAAAAGTATTTAGTAAAAGAACCGGTATGTCACCAACAACTTACCGTAAACATAATGGTTATACGAGGAGGAAACGATGAGTGTTCAAGAGATTTTTTCAGGTGTAATAATAATTAGTTATGGTGTGGTCTGCCTTATTGACTTTATTAGATTCAAAGGTAAAAGTAAACATTCCGGCTACAGTTTAATGAATGAGATGTACGGACTTTTCTTGGCTGGTATTTTCTCAAGTTCATTTAATACAGGAGATACAACCAGTTCAGCTATGATTGTTTTAACGGTTGCAGTATTTGTGGCATTTATGGCCAAGCGTGTATTTTATGGTGTAGACATCATTGTTAATGCATCCAATAAATCCCAGGTGGATATGGTCATTAGAAAGTTACTAAAGAAGGATAACTATAATGCAATGTTTGAAAGTAAAAAAAAGATGGGTTACAAGCTCTTTGTCAAAGAACCTAGAGCTGGGCTTGCCAGATTTTCCATTCGTGTCAGCACAGGATTCAATCTAATATTGACCCACAAGATTATCAAAGCCATGTCAAAGGACCTTGAGAAAATAGATGGTAGAAAGTCCATGGCATATGGTTATTTGCTAGGTTTTGTTCTTATGACAGTTCTTGGGTTGTTTCAATTTACCGCATAATATAATGATTACTTGATTGAGTACAGATTGATATAGAAGAGATTAAATGGGATTAAATGAGGGACAATGAGGAGCGTAATTATGATGAAAATGAGTAAGGTGAAATTATGTTTGATTGTGTTGAGTTTGTTACTTGCGTCAGCTTTATTAGGAGGCTGCGCTGAAATACTTGACGAAATTGAAAGGGCAATGGAGTCACCAAGTTCATTGGCGGAAGAATGGAATGCCAAGGGACTTGAACATACAGATGTTGGAGAATTCCAAGAGGCTATTGAAGCTTACGACAGAGCTTTAAAGGAGGGTCTTGATAAAGATGTTTACTACAACAATATGTGTTACGTCCACAATGAGATGGGCCAGTATGAAAAAGCCATAGAGTATATTGAGAAAGCAAATGACATAGACCCAGAGAGTGCAATGCATTATTTGAATTATGGGCATAGCTATTATGGTATGGGCATGTATGACGAAGCTCTTACAAAATATCAGCAAGCAAAAGTCTTAGATCAAGATTTATCCTATGTTTATGCATCAATGGGAGATGTTTATTATGAGATGTATGAGTACGACAAAGCAATACAGAATTATGAAACATATCTGGGCTATGAAGGTGATGACTATGACATTAAGTTAATGTTGATTACTTGTTATTATTTGAATGAAGACTTACTGAAAGCCAATAGTTATGCAGATGAGGTTATCGAAGAACATCCAGAGTTTTTTTGATGCTTATGATTACAAAGGTGCACTGCTTGAATACCTTGATAGTGAGAAAAATATATTGGCTTTCTATGCGGATGTGAAGGCGTCTTTTCCAGATGAGCTTGAGAGTTGGTTAAACACAGGGAACTATTACTATGATATTGGTTCTTTGAATAAAGCCATTGAGGAATACAAGATAGCCATTGAAAAGTATGAGGATTCAGGTGAGGCACATAGCTTAATATCCCAGGTCTATTCTTATAATGAGCAGATGGAATTAGCTTTGGAGCATGCTCAAATGGCCATCGACTTAGAACCAACTAGCGACAATTATTACAACATGGGTAACCTTTATATGGATGAGACAAAGTACCTTGAGGCCACCACTTTTTATGACCAAGCTATAGAAGTAAGCGAGGGATTCTATGATACATACCGTTCTAACAAAATGTATGCCTATTACTTAGACCACCGTTATATGAAGTGTATTGAGTTTGGTCTTGAGTCTCTTAAGGTTTTTCCGGATTCCTATGACATTAATTGGATTCTAGCTATGCCTATCAAGAAAGACATGATTATGAGAACTCTAGTAAGTACATTCAAAGAGCCATTGACCTTGTTCCAGAGAGTGACTACTTGCTATACATGATGGCTGAGAATGCCTATTATCTTGGTGACTATGATGAAGCTCAGGATTTCCTTGAACAAAGTGTGGCTCTTAATCAGGAGAATGAAGATGCCATATCACTGGCAGACAACATTAAGCTTAGAGAAAGTGGCCACGCCAATGTTATTAGACAATTTGTTGACGAGTACTATCTATATGGGCAAGGTGGCATGTATGAAGGGAGCAATACTGTAAGTGAAGAGATAGACGAAGAAGATGCTAGCACTCTATTTTACTCTCTTATTAATGAAGACGACCCCTATTCCTTTTACATAAACAAGGACTGGTATTCTTACATGATTGAAGAGGAAGAAGGCAGCATAGATTTTGAGGTGATTGATGAGAATACGGTTCTTGCCAATGTCATATTCTTTGGTGAAGATACAGACCATCATTTTGTAGAATATATCGATGAGATAGAGAGTCCAGAAGAGAAGACGTTAATTATTAACGTAATTGATAATGCTGGAGGCATTACAGATAGTGCTTATGTGATGCTTGATACTTTATTGCCTCATTACACAGCATTTACACTAATTGATCGAATGGGTTATACATACCCCTATTTTACAAGCGAATCCATGGTTAAGTTCAAAAATATCTATGTACTCATAAATGGCAACAGTGCTAGTGCTTCAGAGTTGTTGGCCCTTGGCCTTAACACTTATCTCACAATGTCACCATTATTGGTGAGCAAAGTCATGGTAAAGGTGTAGGACAGATTGTTTATGATGACCCAATAAGAGAAAATGCCATGTTTATCGTCAATCACTATTGGAACGTACGGGAACAAAACATATCTGACGTGGGTATAGTCCCTGAAGTGATGATCAGCCATATGACACTTGAAAAAGGTTTGGCTGAAGTTGCAGAGAGGATAATAAACTGATTGGAAAGTAAGTCGATGGAAAGAGAATCTATAGAATGAGAAAAAAAACTATTTTTGTTTTAGGCCTGGTGATGGTCTTGTTATCTGCGTGTAAGAGCAGTATCAACTACGAATCAGTAACATTACCAAGAAGTACATATCATCACACAAACGGCACCTGGTGGGGTTACAATCAGGTTAAGTTGGTGCGCCATGGTGAGATGGTTTACACCTATTATATCAATAATGAGAATTTGGAAGATGGTGAACCAAACAAGAATAACCCATCTGAAATTGTTATGCTCAGAATTGATGAGAACCTTAACGTTGACCACTTTGACAGTCACTATTCATCCAGAACGGCAGCCTTATCTATTGACAGCAAAGGTCGCTTACTTGTTTGTGTCTTTGAACCAACGTCATCTGAGGATAACGGTTCTTTTGGTAGACTGGTGCTCTATACATATACCTTTAAGGAGGATGGTAGCTACCAACGCCATGAAGAAGTTGTTGTTAAAAATGATGGTAGCCAAGAGACGGCCAATATGCGCTTTAGCATGGCAATTGATGATGAAGATAATTTGGTTGTTGGATTTGGTATCAATTACTGGGAAAATGAGGCCTTAAATCATACCATGACTGCTTATGTTCGAGAGGCATCCAGTATGGAGTGGACAAGTCAAAGATTAGCTGAGCACCTTGGTGAAGACAATTATTACCCCTATATGATTATTAACGGAATGGATGATGTTAGAGCGTTCTCTGTTCAGGATGAGTGTTATATGGAGATGACTCAGTTTGATTATCCGTGTTTTTATCAGTATGTTAGATACTACGAAGATGGCAGGGAACTTAAGACTGTTGATTATTCGGATCTTGAGATTGCCAAAGAACGCCCTCAATTAATGGAACAAGTCGGTTTTCATCTTGATAATGAAGGTGACATTCATATGATGAGCCGCGCCAATATTGAAAGTGGTATCAAGCGATGGAATGCTACGTTTGATTATTATAGCGGATCAATAGATAAGCTGGTTAAGGAAGAGACGGATTATATCAGTGGTTTCTTTAATTGGCTTCGCTTCTTCGAGTATGATGGTAAGATGTATATGGTAGGGGCAGCGTATGAAAGGGCTGCAATTATCAATGTTCAAACTAAGGAAACCCACTGGCTTGACATAGATAAGGATGCTATCAGAGGCTCATATATCTACATTAATTCAAAACGTGGAGGTTCAGATACAGACAAATATCTAGACATATATTTTGTACCAGCAAACAGTGATGACTATGACCATGATGGCCTTTATATGCGAATTGATATGGAAGAGATTGCTGGTATCAAATAAAAGAAATTATAAATTCATTGTAGTATACTTTGTATAGGGGAATATGGAGGTGTTCGTATTGCGCTATAGAGAAATCATGATGAAACTATTAAAAGTTAGTATAACCAGTTTTGTCGTATTGGTTCTGACGCTCTTGCCAGGATGTTCAGCTACTACATTAACTGATTCATCAACAGATTCAACAATGAATAATTCAACTGGGTTGAGTGCAATTGAGATGTCTGAAAAAGAGGCAAAAAAGATTGTAGAAGAAATCATGGATGTGAAGTTGAAAGCTATAGAAGAAGATGATTATGATGCTTATATGGCAACTGTGACTAAAAGCAATGTTTATTATTTCAATGAACAGGAACGGTGGTTCATGGAGATGAGTAATCCTGTTATAAGGGACTTATCCTTTGATGTCTTAGAGATTAGATTCGGCGAGGCAGGGTTTGAAATTATTGCAACCATAAGACAAGAACATGAAAGCAATGAAGACTTTGATTTTGAATACCCATTGTTATTCAAATATGAAGAAGGACAATGGAAAGATTGTGGGTATGCTTTTGAAGAGTACGTGACTGATAGATTTGTGGTCAAATATATGGAGGGTGAGCCTAGGTTAGATGAGTTTGTTGCCATGCTTGATATGGCTTATGAGAATCTGGATGTCCTGTATGAACGTAAGCCCCATGACAATTATGAGATGAAGTTATTTCATGATAGGGAAATGCTTAGACAAAGGACCATTCCAACCAATCCCTGGTTGTTTACAGGCTGGTCTGAACCAGATGAATCTCTTAAACTGTTTACGGGTCACCCGGAGGATTATAAGAATTATCCAGGGGTGGTACAACATGAATTGGTTCATCATATTACTATTAATATCTGTAATAACAATCTTGCTGTGTGGATTCTTGAAGGGATTGCCATGTATGATGGTGTTGCCCATTATGACCATAGCCATTCAAGAGTTCTTTCTAATCTGACAAAGGATGGTGTATCAAAGACCCTAAGTGAGCTTGAAGGTATTAACCTTGGATCTGATTTAACGTCTAAACAAATTAATGATTATTATGCTACTAGTTATATGTATGTAAGGTTTATTGCGGAAATATATGGCCATGACACACTTATGGATTTATTCTATGAAACGGGCAAGAAGCCATTCCATGACAGTACCCTTAACTCAAGTTTTGAATCCAACAACCAAAGGACGACAGGTGAGGTCATACAGACGGTACTTGGTTTGACCAAAAATGAATTAAGTAGTGAGTACCTGGTGTGGCTAGAAGGACTTGATGACCTATAGAATTGACATAGCCAATGTGAATAGAATTAAGACCAATTAATAAGGCCCTAGACAATAATGATGTCTAAGGCCTTCATTGTGTTCCAAATGGTTTGTTATTTGTTCTTCAAGAAATCCTCAAACTGTTTCTCACCTTGAGAAGCCCACCACTGATCATAAAGGTCTTCCTCTTCTTGGTTGTGAGTTCTAGCTTCAGCAGGGGATAAATCAGCCTCTGCGGTAGTTGTCTCTTCATTATCTGCCTCTTGGTCAGCCGATGCTTCTGGGAACTTGGTGTAATATTCGCTACGGAATTCTTTTTGCATAGCCTCATGAATCTCTTGACCTACAAGGCCTCTGACGGATTCATCTTTCTTTTTGTTAGATGAGCTGCTGCCTCCGCCACCAAAACCAAAGAAAATCTTAGCTAGGAAGAAGAGTCCAACACCCTCCCAATATGAGATGGCTCTAAGGTCGAAGATGTCTGTAACTAAACCATTCCATAGCCATTTGACTACGACGCCCATTAGTGCGGCTAGGCCAACACCCATGACTGCAAAGAATACGAATTTCAAAAAGTTCTTAGCTGTATGTTCCATTTGATTTGCATAATCGTCTACGTTTTTATATTTACCCATGATATAACCTCCTAAGGTTGTGTTATTCGCTAAATTAGCGTCCTATATAGTGTCTGAGTGCTTTTTGTAGTTTCAGTTTGGCCCTGCTTTTGCGCGAAAGCAGTGTACCAAGTTTGGCGCCAGTTTGAGCCATAATAGATTCATAACTTCTGCCTTTGATCTCTGTTTCAATGAAGATGAACTTTGATTTGTCATCTAGGTTCATAATAGCCTGCCATATGATTTGCTTAAGCTCGCTGGCCAGTACTTCATCTTCAACTGTTGCCGTAGGACCATCAATGTCCTCATCTTTTAGAACCAACCGGTTAGTTCTCTTGAAGTGGTCTTTGGCACCATTTTGCAAAGAAGTGTAGAAATAAGCGGATAAGTTGGTAATGCTTACCACATCATCACCCTTATAAAGTAGGCGCATCACTGTTTGTTGAATAATATCTTCTGCGTCATAGTCATTCAGTTCGTTGAAACGACTTCGCAAGTAATACTTGAACTGGCTATAGTTTTCTTCGAAGAATTCTTCTAGTATATCTTTTACCAAACGTGCACCTCCTCTTTGCTTTGATATATATAAGACGACCTATTTGGATATTTATTGCATTTATTTCAAAAAAAAGTTATTTTTTCTTTTTTAAATTACCTTTATATAGTTTATCATTAATTGAAATGGAATAGTGAAATATAGTATGATATGTGTGTGATATTAAATCGAGGTGGAGGTGCCTATGTTAGTGTTTTATTTAGATTTATTGAATCGATTTGAGTTAAAGGAAGATGAAGTAAAGTATTTGGCGAGTTCAGGAGAAATAATTATAGATGAACACACTTATGACTTGGTCCATGTGATTGATACTTTTTATGAAACGGATTTTTCTGTGGAGGCCATAGAGCCATTGCTTAAGGCTATAGCTGATAAGTCCAAGGTGGATTTGTACACAGTGAACTTTGTTTTCCTTACAGTCGCATCAGAGAGAATGCTTGAAGAATATATTCTAAAAGGTTATGGTGAGACTTTATTTTGGGAAACGATTATGGATATTAAATATAAGTTATATGAGTGTCAATGGGTCAAAGGTGTCTTGGGTAACCACGTTATTGCTTGGTACCCAATATTCTATAGGTTAGACATTGTTAAATTGGGAAGGCTTGAATTTGAAAAAGTGAAATTTCCAAAAGAGTCTTATGAGAAGAATGGGGTTTCAATAAAAGAAGGTGATGATGTCTATTTCATTCATATACCATCAAGTGGACCTCTTACAGAAGAACTTAGATATGACAGTTATAAGAGGGCTTACGAATTCTTTTCAAAAGAGATAGGCGATGGACCATTAATATGTATCTGTGAATCCTGGCTCTTGTACGAGGACAATAGAAAAATATTCCCTTCTAGGCTTAATATTGTTAAGTTTTTAGATGATTGGGATATTAACTATAATGAAGTGAATGAAACCAACAGTGAAGCGTGGCGCATATTTGGCGTTGATTATTCTGGAGATGTGAGTTTGTTACCTAGAGAAACGACACTGCAAAAATCTATGATTGACTGGTTTGAAAAAGGCCATAAGATGGGACAAGCTTTTGGCGTTCTTGTATTTGACGGTGAGAAGATCATCAACAAATAGTATGTTGAGATTATAGAGATTTTGAGCGTATAGAGAATATGTAGATGTTGAGAGAGAGTTGCTTTTGATAAATGGAAGAGGTAAAAGAGGATGAAAAAAGAAATTAAATGCCTTATTTTTGACTTTGGTTGCGTGATTGGTCACCCACAAGATCAGAGTGTTGTTAGAGAGATTTGCAGCTTGTTAGAAGTGGCCTATGAAGAGTATACACCCTTATATTTTGACTATCGAAAAGAATATGACAGAGGTACAGTGAATGCTATGGAGTATTGGCAACAGATTGGTGACAGCTTAAATGTGAAAATAGATGATGCAATGCTTGGAAAGCTTATTGAACTTGATGTGAAGAGTTGGACACGCATTAATGAATCCACCCTAGCTTTCATCAAGGAAATGAAGAAAAAAGCGTCTAAGATAGCCATTCTATCTAATATTAACTTTGAACCCTTGATTTATTTGAAAGAAAAATATGATTGGATGAATGAGTTTGACGCAGAAATCTATTCCTGCGAGATAAAGACCATTAAACCTGAAGCAAAGATTTATGAACACACCATTGAGAAGTTAGGCTACAAGCCAGAAGAATGTCTTTTTATCGATGATTCCTACGACAATATTGAAGGTGCAAAAGCTCTAGGCATTAATGGTATTGTTTTTGAAAGCTTTGAGCAGATGAAGGCAGACTTTGACAATAAGTACCTTGTGTGTCATTAATTATATTTCAAACTTACCTACAAGAGGTACAAAACGGACGGATTCTAAGGTGGTTGTTTTGATTTCACCTTCATAGTCTTTCTCAATCATAATAAGGTTCTGAATGTGTTTGTTGCCAATAGGAATCATCATAATGCCATTTGGCTTTAATTGCTCCATAAATTCACCGGGCACTTTCTTGGCGGCTGCTGTGACCATGATTCGGTCATATGGGCCGCCTTCGTCATGTCCGTAAGTACCATCACCTAAGATGTAATCAATATTCTTATACCCTAATTCACTTAATTTCTTTTTTGCCAATAAATGAAGTCCTTCAATACGCTCCACAGTCACAACATGTCCTGAGAACTCTGCAAGAAGGCATGTCTGATAGCCTGACCCTGTTCCAATCTCAAGAACGTTGTGATGGTCTTGTAGGTCTAGGAGCTCAGTCATATAAAGCACCAGTGATGGTTGAGAAATTGTCTGGTTGTAGCCGATTGGGAAAGCTTGGTCTATGTGAGCGCATTCTTTGTAGTCGGTCATGAAATACCGACGGTCCAGGTCTTGGTAGAATTCTCTAATAGATTTGTGAACCATAGGAGTGCCTCCTTTACTTATATTATATAGGAATTTCTACTTGCATAGAAATGAGTTTATGTTACAATGGTGTAAAGGTAATGATGTTATTAAGTTTGGAGATGAGATTATGGCTAAGATGCCTGCATATGAAAAGGTATTTCAACAATTGAAGCGAGAAATTATAGATGGTGAGTTTGGTGTTGGCGAACTTCTCCCCACTGAAACTGAGCTGGAGAAGCGCTTTGACGTCAGTCGTACAACCGTTAGACGAGCAACTGAACTCTTATCTAGAGATAAGTTTGTTGTTATACGTCAAGGTAAAGGAACCAGGGTCTTAGATTACAAAACACAACAGAATCTGAACCTTGTTACTTCCATATCAGAGACCTTACGGAAGAAAGGTTATGATGTTAAGCCAAAAAATATGTATATTGATAAGGTGGGTGCTTCAACCAACCAGGCCTTGGACTTTGAAATAGACCCGGAGGAATCACTTGTACGCATACAACGTGTTCAAGAAGCAGATGGCAAAGCTGTTGCAATAATGAAGAATTACTTGAGACCAGAGATGGTGCCGGGCATGGAAGGTTACGTGGATAAATTCACGTCTTTGTACCAATTTCTTGAGGATAGGTACAACATAAGTATTGATTCAGCTAAGAACAAAATATCTGCTCAAGTAGCTGATTTTACTGAAGCTCAGATGCTTGGTATCCAAGTAGGAGCCCCTTTGTTAAACATATCCCGTGTCTGCTATATGGAAAACAAACCAGTATGTTTAGACAGAATTAGTATTGTTGGTGACATCTATGAATTTGAGATGTTTATGGAAGGCAGACTAAAAGAAGACGCTTAAGCAAAATGATACCTACACCCCAATGATTACTATGCAATATAGACAAAAGGTCACTAAATCCCATGGATTTAGTGACCTTTTGTCGTTGGACAGTTTTAACAAAAAATCAAAAAATATTAGGCAAAGGTAATGATGTAAGAAAAAATAAAAACATGACTAATGGCTTTAAAATGGTGTGTTTACAACAAATGTAGGTGTAAATTAGATACCAATTTGCTTGATTGACATGAAAGGTAATGATGTTATAATGAATTTACGGCCGAATTAAACAAGGAGGTAGTAGAATGCAACAATTTGATTTGACAACGTTGCCAAGATTGATTGACATCAGTGCAGTTAGAACAGATGTAACGCTTGAAGAAATCGAAAACATTATTCGTATCGCTAAGCAGTTTAGATTCGTTTGTGTTTTTGCAATGCCAAGTTACACACCTATACTGATTGAAGCACTCAAAGACGATGAAGACATCAATGTTGGTGGTGTGGTTGGTTTTCCTTCAGGAGCAGATACCACATCAGTGAAAGTGACCCAAGCAAAAGAACTTATAGCAATGGGTTGTGATGAGATTGATATGGTCATTAACGTTGGCGCACTCAAATCTGGCAATTATGATTACGTCAGAGAGGATATTCAGGCAATAGTTGATATTGCAGGGGATATTCCAGTAAAGTCAATACTTGAAATTTCTTATCTTTCAGATGAGCAAATTGCAAAAGGAAGCATGTTAGCAGTTGAAGCAGGTGTCACTTATGTTAAAACAGGCACTGGATGGGGCACAAAGCCAACCACTTCTGATACAATTAAGGTAATAAAAGATACCATTGGTGATAAAGCACTGATTAAGGCAGCTGGCGGCGCTAGAACACTGGATTCAGTTCTTGCAATGATGGATGAAGGTTGTACGAGGTTTGGTATCGGACTTAATTCAGCAATTAATATTCTGAAAGAAGCTTATGAAAGAGAAGGTAAACCTATGCCAGAGGCTAATATGGTGGCGTTAGGTAGCAATGACAACTATTGAAGAGGAGGCAAGGGTATGAAGAGGGATAAAATGATTTCTAAAGAATCCATAACAATTGTTGGATTTGGGTTGCTCTTTGCAGTTATGTTGGTTTCGTTTCAACTTAAAAACCATTCATTCCTTAGTACAATCAGTATTTTGAACATGGTGAAAACAGTTGCCCCAATAGCTATTGCTGCGTTAGGACTAACTTATGTCATAATTATTGGATACGCTGATATTTCATTTTACATGACAAGCTGTTTCTCGGCTATGTTTATGGCGTGGTTAATCCAAGGTGGTTTTCATCCCCTGATTGCTATTGTTGGTGGTATTATTGCTGGCGCCTTGTGGGGGGGCTGTTTCGGGCCTATCTGTAGGTAAGTTCAAACTGCCTGACAAGATTTCTACCATTGCCATTGGATCGATTGCCTTTGGTGCTGCCTATGTCTTTTCTGATGGTACCTTTATCTATGAAAATTTCATGGATTCTGGTATTAGAAACTTAAGCGAGTTCAAATTAATGGGTCTTCAAGTGCCTATTTATATAATGTTGTGTCTCTTTGTCGTTTCATTCATCATTCTTGAGAAGTCTAGATTTGGTAGAGATTTCTATGCTGTTGGTTATAACAAAAAGGCTGCATTCTTTTCGGGTGTGTCGGTTGTTAAGGTCATCGTGATAGCCTTTATTGTGTGTTCAGTATTTGCTGCCATGTCAACAATGATATCAACAGCGGCACAAGGTAATGGTAATGTTAAAATTGGTCTCAACTTGCTAATGCCGGCTTTTACTTCGACTTATATTGGATGGTCAGTATTTGGTAAGCCATGTGTCCATGGCACATTCCTTGGAGCTTTGTTTACAACCGTCATGACAAATGGATTCATTGTTATCAATGTGCCATTCTACTACGCAGATTTGGTTATAGCATTTGTGCTGATTCTTGCGATTCTAATTTCGAAAATTGATATCTCTAGCGGCGTTAATAAGGTGCGAAGAAAGATGTTGAAGGTGGTGTCCCAGTGAAAGATAAACTAGGAATTTTAAATAAAATTTTTAAAGCAGAATATTCACTTTTGTGGATTATACTATTGGTCTTTGTCTTCTTTGCCAATAGTGTAGGTGCTTATTTCTATAGTGTAGGTAACCTGATGACGATTCTTGAACAAGCCAGCATTATGGCGATTATGGTTCTTGGTGTTACCTGGGTCATTGGTGCAGATGAAATGGACGCATCATTTCCAGATGTGGCTGCATGTGCGAGTATGGTTTTTGCCATACTAATTCATCAAGCATACACGTTGGCATAGCGATTGCTGCAGCTCTTGTGGCAGGAATTCTTCTTGGAAGTATTACAAGCTTCTTCGTCGTAACCTTTAAGTTTCATTCACTTATTACGACCATTGCAGTTTCAACAATAGCCAAATCAGTAGCATCAGCTATCAATCAAGGTATGCCATTACCACTGCCTAGTATTAAGTCAATGGGCATCAATAAGATGCTTAACAGTGAAATAGGTGTTTTCCCCTTTGTCCTTGTTGTAGCTATTGTCATCTATGTAGCAATGTTCCTCTTGCAGGAGAAGACGAAGTTTGGACAATATATTTACGCCCTCGGTGAGAACCGAATGGCTGTTAAAGAAACGGGTATTAAGGATAAGAAAGTTTTATCAAGTATCTTCATTATTTCAGCGTTTTTTGCTGCCCTGGCTGGAGTGATGCTTGTATTCTTGGTCTATGGATCAGGACAACCTAAGATGGGATCAGCCTTCTTCTTAGATGGATTTACCACAGTATTCTTAGGAGCCATGGTGATGAAACTCGGTAAAACAAATGTGGTTGGTACATTCGCAGGTGCTGTATTGCTTGCCTTGTTGGTCAATGGTCTGACAATGCTTGGTGCATCCTTTGCTATTAGTCAAATCATCAAAGGTGGATTGTTAGTACTTGGTGTAGTCATCGTTAGTGTGGATCAAGAAAGAAAAATCGGAAAGATAGGAGTCCTAAAATATGAATAATTTTGAATTTTATAACCCTGTTAAAGTAGTGTTTGGTAGTGAAGCTTTAGAGGTGGTTGGTGAAAAGGCAAAAGAAATTGGCTCTAAGGCCTTGATTGTCTCTTATACCGACCGTAGTTTTTATGGTGATTTGTTCGACGAAATCAATACAAGTCTCGACATGGCAGGTATAAGCTATGTAACTTTCTTTGAAGTGACTGCAAATCCAACCATTGCTCAATGTGAGCAAGGAATTGAACTATGTATAAAAGAAGAATGTGATGTTGTCATTGGTATCGGTGGCGGTAGTGCCATGGACTGTGCAAAGATGATAGCGGCAGGGGCGAAATACCCTCATGATATACGCAAGATGGTTAGCTTTAGTCATTCAGGTGACAGTGAACAAATACCCCCAGTTGAAGCCATGCCAACCATTATGATTCCAACCCTTCCAGCAACAGGTAGCGAAATGAATCCTACCGCGGTTGTTACGGATGAGGTGGCTGTTAAGAAATCATATCTCTGGGCACCGTCATGTTTGTACCCACAATATGCTTTGGTTGATCCTAGCTTATCAGCAACGTTGCCAAAATATCAGACTGCTTGTGCTGCTTTTGACACAATGGCCCATATGCTTGAAGGGTATTTTAATGGAGATGTGACCACTGACTTACAGATTCAAGACAATATGCAAATTGGTGTTATGAAAGCAGTCTATGAGACATTGCCAAAAGTTGTAGAAGATCCAACGAATGTTGACTATAGAGGTGTAATGCAATGGGCTTCAGCGATAGGTCTTAATGGATGGGTGTTGTCAGGAACTTATGGCTGGGCACCAATGCATCAGATGGGACATGTACTTGGTGCAAGGTACCATGCAACTCATGGTGCCACATTATCGACAATGATTCTGGCATGGATGAAATATTTCTTAGATAGAGATGATAATGAGCGGTATGTGAAGTTTGCCAATGACATGTTTGGTACAAGCCTTGGAGAAGCAATTGATACTCTAGAAAGGTCAATGCAAAGCCATGGCGTTCAAGTTAGAATTAGCGAATTTGGTGCTACAAAAGAGGATGTCGACCAACTGGTTGATGATGTAGTGAAGATTAGTTTTGGTGATGACAACATGTTAGCCAGCAACCCACCAATATCACGTGAAGATGTTCGAAACATCTACATGTTGAGTTTGTAGGTGATTTATGAAGATAGAGAAGAAAGCCTATGAAGGCATAGATATAATCAGCTGTATTAGTGGTGATGCTGAGTTGATGATCACCACTGGATTTGGACCTAGAATCTGTTACTTTGGTCGAGTGGATGGAAAGAACTTGCTTTACTGGGACCCAAATGGTTATGAACGTAATGGCTGGAAGTTATATGGAGGTCATAGAGTGTGGCTAACACGTCCTATGGCAGATGAATCAGAAGATACATATTTACCTGACAATGACGAATGTAAGGTAGAGCTTGGTGAGAACCTGGTTAATGTTGAAGCACCAGTCAACGCTGCTGGCATTACTAGAGGAATGACCATTGAAGAGAAGGGTGAAGGTGAGCTTAGTGTAACCAATTACCTTCGCAACGATGGCAACCTACTATACTCAGCTGGGGTTTGGGCGCCAACCTGTATTAACCCTGAAGGTGGCAAGCAATTTGCTGTATCTATTGGTGATGACGGTGCTAGTTGGGACTTGGTTAAGATTGTTATACCAAGGCAATTCAACGGTGCCAAGATTCCAGTAGATGATCCTCAGATTACTTATAACGACGATTATATGATTGTGAATCCAATGGGGACTGTTGCCAAGAGATGTTTATTCTCAGCAAAGGGCCAAGTCGTAATGACGTGGCCATCAGAGAACATAACTTTTACCAAGTCTGTTGATGTGGTAAGAGATGGCAATTATCAGATGGGCGGTTGTAACACAGCCATCTTCGTGGGGCAAGACAATTTCATGGTGGAAATGGAAAGCTATGGTGAAGAAAAAATCCATATATCCAGGCGAGACCATTGACCACAGTGAACTGTGGCAACTAACTAATGAGATAACCCACTTTAAGGAGAAGAGTATATGATTGATTTAAGTATGTTTTCATTAGAAGGGAAAAAAGGCTTCATTACGGGCGCGGCTCAAGGGATTGGGAAATGCATAGCGATAGCTTATGCAAAAGCAGGCGCTGATGTTGCAATTGTTGATATGAATTATGAATTAGCAAAGAGTACGGCAGCTGAAATTGCCAAAGAGACTGGGCGAAATATCATTGCACTATCATGTAATGTAACCCAGCCATCATCGGTAGAGGCGATGATGAAGAATTACATGAAAGCGTTTGGTCAGATAGATTTTGCTGTTAATAACGCAGGGATATTTAGCGCAGACGAAGCCATGGATATTGAATATGATAGGTTTAAGTCGGTTATTGATGTTAATCTAAATGGCGTCTTTTTAACATCCCAAATTGCTGCCAGGGAAATGAAAAAAAACTGGTGGTGGATCGATTATTAGCACGGCTTCAATGTCAGGACATATTGTTAATGTGCCTCAAACAATAGCTAATTATTGTGCATCAAAAGCAGGTGTTATCCAATTATCCAAAAGTTTGGCGGTTGAATGGGCTAAGTACGATATACGTGTGAATACTGTGAGTCCAGGATATATTCAAACGGATTTAATTGCATCAATGAAAGATATGTTAGAGATATGGCTGGAAAAAATGCCTGAGGGCTCCAGGTTAGGATATCCTGAGGATTTGACGGGTGCATTTATTTACTTGGCAAGCGACGCATCAAAGTGGTCAACAGGATCTGATATAGTTGTAGATGGTGGCTACACCATTTTATAAGAATCTATGACCGATAGATAGTTTCACCATTATTCTTACGCAAGGTCTTATCAAAATACATATTTTCATCAACATGTGCGAGAACATCTTTGATGTTCTCGTTGTTGTTATGGTCAATAAAAGTATGGCCATAGCTAAGACTTAACAGATATGGCTTCAAGTTCTTATCATTGTAACTTTTTATAGATGCTGAGATTCTATTAATGACTTCCTTGGAAGCTTTGGCTTTATCCGATTCGACCAATAACATGAATTCGTCACCGCCATAGCGGCATATAGTGTCATAACGTTTGGTAGAGTGGGTCAGAATTGAGGCTATGGTAATAAGGCGTCATCACCTTCTTCGTGGCCAAAAGTGTCATTGATCATCTTAAAGTCATTCACGTCTATCATTATGATTGAGAAATCAACCTTACGTTTAAGCATATAGTTAAGACGGCTCTCAAATTGCCCTCTAGTATTGAGTTTGGTGAGTGGGTCTTTGAGGAAGGTGTCTACAACAATCAAGTTAAAGGCAATCAGGGTTGCTAAGGTGAAAGCAGGCCATATGAGTGGCAAGCCAAAGAAGAGGACCTGTATAAGTCCTGCGCATAGTGGAATTGTCAGATACCAAAAGATAGATTGCATCATCCGACCACTGATATGTTTTTTGAATTTGAGCGAGGCTATAAAAACAAGAATAACCATCATAAAGGACATAGTTGTTATGATGTATAGACCGAAACTTCTTGTATAGATGTTTTCTCTAGTTAAGTTAAAGACGATGCCAGTGAAAATGTTGGCAATAATCAATGCAGAAGAGATGTAAAAAGGTATTAGATATATAAGAAATCGTTTTGAGGCTTTTTTGTAATCTCCAAGAATTTTATAATCTATATAACGAATCCAAACGGCTGCGGGAACAGAGTTAAAGGCCAACAACAAAGAAACGATGATATAGTTGGTATAATAAGCCCAAGTTGCACCATTGCCCCTGAATATCCAGGAAACAAGCTCCAACATATTGGTAAAGGATATAGCAAATAAGATCCAAATAAACAGTTTGGTAGATTTCTCCCTGAGACTTGAATTCTTGAGGGTAAAGATAAATAAATAGATTAGGATAATCTGAGCGTATAACGACAGATCAATGATTCTAAAAGCGTCCATATTGACTCCAATCACGACGATAGACTGTACAGTACATCTACTTACATTATAAACGCTTTTGACCTTTGAAGCAAACATCAGAAATACAAGATAATTTCTTTGATTATCCTTGTTATTGCTATGGCTTTAGAAGAATTGATTGACACTGAAAGAGTTATGCACTTGTTGTGACATGAGCTTGCCAAGTCGTAGAGGTTCAATGTTCTTGCCGCTTTTGACCCATTGGACAAGAATGTTGATGGTAATGCCGCTGCGTATAGCCAAGAAGTAATCCCAGGTCTCATCAGGCGCGTCAGCCACTTGAGTGTAATTGTTATAGACTTCTTCCATTGACTTGCTTAGAGATTTTGTCATTATATCCTGGTGGTTGGCTTTGATCAGCATCTCAACAATTTGTGTTCTAGAATCAAAAAACTCTAGAAAGGGCACTAGGAACTCTGAACTGCGATTAACTGGTCGTTTGCTATGATATGTTTTCAAGTGTTCCATCATCTCAATGAAGACCTTGTCACTTTCATAACGAAGGACATCAATCTTATTATCAAAATTACGGTAAAAGGTTGCCCTTCCAACTTCAGCTTTCTTAACGATATCTGTTATGCGGATATCTTCATATTCATTTTCTTTTAGAAGTTCTCCTAATCCATCAAAAATTAATTTGGCAGACAACCTTGAACGTTGGTCCTTCTTTATATGATACATAATGGGCCTCTCTGTCTCTTATCTTCTCATTCGTTGACTATAGCTACAATTTAATATATCATAAAGATAGATACGATACAAGTGTCTCAGAAAATGAGGTGTGACTATGGACTATAAATGGTTAGAAACATTAGTAGAATCAGACAAAAAAGATTACGGAATGAAAGCGGTCAATCTAGGGATTATGATGAGTCAAGGTTTTCGGGTGCCTAGAGGATTGGTCATTAGCGCATTGTGGTCAGCTGAGAAGCTGACTGAATATGACAATAGTGGAAAAGTGGTCCTAACTGCTGATGATACTTTAGAATTAGAAGACATTTACCAAATGTTCAGTGGTGTAGACCTTGCTGTAAGATCTTCTGCAATAGATGAAGATTTAGAAGGTTATAGTTTCGCAGGTCTTTATGAAACAACATTACATGTGAATTGTTATGAAGCATTTGCTGAGGCAATTAGAAGCTGTCTGGAATCAAGTGTTAGCCAACACGTGAATGATTATAAAAGCCAACATAATATTGAAGGTAGACAAGGTATTGCCACTATTATTCAAGAAATGGTGCCATCTGAAGTTGCTGGTGTAATGTTTACAGCCAATCCTATGACAGGCAATAGATTTCAGGTGGTTATAAATGGTGCAAAGGGTTTTGGTGACCAAGTGGTTGATGGCATAGCCGAGGTTGATCAATATATTGTGGACAAAGTGACCTATCAACAAAACAGAAATGATGAATTAGGTAACCTTGATGATGGTCAAGTCACTGAGTTAACAAAGCTCGGACTTAAGGTTGAAGCAATATTTGCTAATCCTCAAGACGTCGAATGGGCCTATGCTAATGGTAAGTTCCATATTCTTCAATCCAGAGATATAACAACCCTTTATCCTATTGAAGATTCAGTATTGCAAAAGGATTCTTCATTACATGAAGGTTCATCATTGCCTGATGATAAACTACACCTATATATGTGCTATAACACGGTTATACAAGGGATGAAAGAACCGTTCACACCTCTAGGATACGAGTACTGGAGAGCGACTTTTGCTAGCTATACGAGCATATTCTATAACGGCAAGAAGAAAATAAGGCATCCAGGCTTTATTAAGTCTATCAATGGAAGAATCTACTATGACGTCACAGAGATTGTTGGCAAAAGGTGGATGGGCAAGAAACTGCCAGCAGGTCTTAACAGTAAAGACCCAGCAGGTGGTCGACTCATGCAGGAAATCATGGATGATTATGGTAAAACATTTAGAAAGCAAGGTGGCAAGTTTAGATTATCCCTTGGCATTGTCAAATGGGGCTTATCCTTATCTAAGTATGGCAAGATTAGTCGCAAAGATCCTGACCAAGCATTAAAAGAAGCCTATGCGCTTGGTGACGACTATATTGAAGCTCTTGAAGCAAGAATCAAGAAAGCTGGTAATCATGAGGCGAAAATAGCCCTCTTTGAGGACGTTATGGTAGAGATGTTAAGTCTTGGATTCAAGATGGTCATGTATGCAGATTATTGTCTTAAAGCCATTGAGAAACATGAGAAGTGGATTGAGAAATATTATGGTGATGAACTTGACCTTAACCCAATCAAACTCGGCGTGCCTAATAACCCAACAACGATGATGGGCAAAGCTTTGGCAGAACTGGCTTGTGATTACTCAGAAGAAGGTCTAAATGATTTTATGAAAACCTATGGACATAGGGGTGACTTGGACATTGACATGGGAACGCCAAGATGGCATGAGTCACCAGATTATATCAATGGGCTGATTAAACACTATCAAAAAGATGGCTACGGCCAGACGATACTAGACAAGATGCAGCAACAAGATGAAGATGCTAGAAATGCAATTGATAGGATTGGTGAAAGAATCGCAAAGGACCATTCCAGCAGCAAAGCCAAAAAGTTTGTATTTGATATGAAGAATTATCGACACCTATCTGGTATTAGAGAATTGCCAAAATTTGTGGCAGTTAGGGTGCTGGATATATTTAGACAGATGTTCCTTGGAATTGGTGATGAACTGGTTGAAGAGGGCTTACTTAATAAGTCTTCTGATATTACTTACTTGTATGTAGATGAAATGCTTAGCATTGGAGATAACAAAGCAATAGGTGATGATGAGCTAGGAAATAAGAAGTTGTCAGATGGGAATCGATTGAAATCTCTAGTAGAAATAAGACGCCTAAATTATGAAAAGCAAATGTCCTATACCAATATCCCAAGATTTATTCTTTCAAATGGTGAAACATATGAACAACCTTCACCTGAGTATGATGGTGGTCACAATCTTAAAGGTATTCCTTTATCAAATGGTGAAGTCACTGGTAAGGTTAGAGTATTGACGTCGCCGATTGGCATTGAACTTGGACCAGATGACATTATAGTCACACATAATACAGACCCCTCATGGACCCCGCTATTCATGGGCGCCAAAGGACTTATTATGGAAAGTGGTGGTCCAATTTCTCATGGAGCTATTGTCGCAAGAGAATACGGTTTGCCTGCTGTCGGTGGTGTGGTTGGTGCAACAGACTTGCTTAAAGATGGACAAGAGGTAACTTTATATGGTCATAGTGGTATTGTAGTTGTGGGCCGGGAGTTATAGCGTTATACTTAGAAAGACAATAATTAAGAAGCATTCTAGGAATGAAGGAGGACGTTATGATTTATGTAGCAGCATATCTAGCGGTATTTATGTTTATTGGACACATGGTGATGGGAATGAAGTTATACTTAAAGCCAATGCTTGATAGTGACACAGAGGACATAGCAAAGAATGTAATGCACTCAGTATTTCATTATATGTCCATAGCCATGTTACTGAGTGCTGTATTCTTGGTTGGCCGTGCCCATAGTTTATTTAGTGTTTCACTGGATACGGTTATGTTCATTGGAATCTTCTATTTAACTTGTGGTGTACTGCAAATGGTCATGGCATTTATGGCCAAAGGACCACAAGGTTTGGTGAAAATGTTTCAGTGGACAATGTTCGTTCCAATAGGAATTTTGGCCATATTATCAACAATCTGAAAAAAATACTTGCTATTACTTGACTTTAGTGTTATGATTACTAAAGCGAAATTTTCAGAAATTAAAGAATTTTCATTAAATTATTAGCGATTGATTCTCTGTATACCAGTAGTGTTATCTCGTTTAGTGATTTTGTTGATTTTGAATTATGAAGTTAGCTAAATAAGATTAAAGGAGGACACTAACATGAATGGTACAGTTAAATGGTTTAACGGAGACAAAGGATTTGGTTTCATCACTACTGATGATGGTAGAGACGTTTTTTTGCTCACTACTCACAAATTCAAAAAGACGGTTTCAAAACTCTTGAAGAAGGCGAAAAAGTAACTTTTGAGGAAACTCAAGGAGCTAAAGGCCCTCAAGCTGAGAACATCGTATCAATCTAATTTCATTAGAATGATTATTTTAGAGCTATCTCTTAGAGATAGCT